>Ga0070741_10001530_pt1 | contig 69689 bp, 59 predicted proteins | sample Coa_R1_4_FD_66440 | JGI IMG/M metagenome (GOLD analysis project Ga0070741, IMG submission 66440) | Surface soil microbial communities from Centralia Pennsylvania, which are recovering from an underground coalmine fire - Coalmine... | ecosystem: Environmental > Terrestrial > Soil > Unclassified ... | reverse complement strand
CCAACTTCGTGCTCAATTACGCTTGGCTGTTGAACGGCTTCGTCACAAAACGCACATCATTTTGAGCTGTTTTCAGCAGCAACAGTGTTATCTTTAGTTTCTTTTGTTCGAGGCAGTAAAGGAGTATATATTCTGAGTCGGGGGTGCGATCCCGGCGGCGTGCTGTTGCCAGCTAAAAGAACCGTCCGAGGCGGCTGAACCAATGACGATCTCGCGCTTAACGACCTTCCGCCCGTTCCCAGCTTATGGTCAGGGTGACCGGCAATCGTAGTTCCTCTACCTATTGACTGACTATTTGCCGACAGTCGATGGTAAACTCCTGAGCAAAATTTGGCGTATTAAAGCCCCATGCGTAGAGACACGGAGAACTGGTCATGCCTCTTTTCGATCTGCCCTTTGAACAACTCAAAACCTATTTGCCAGAGCGGGTAGAACCGCCTGACTTCGATGCATTCTGGCAGCAGACCCTGAACGAAGCCCGCAGCTTTCCACTCAATGCCCGGTTTGAACCCGTCGATTATGGGTTACGTACTCTGGAAACGTTTGACGTAACATTCAACGGCTATGGTGGTCAGCCCATCAAGGGCTGGCTGCTGTTACCGGTGCAGCGTTCAGCGCCACTGCCCTGTGTGGTGGAATATATCGGCTACGGCGGCGGGCGCGGCTTCGTTACAGATTGGCTGCTGTGGGCCAGCGCCGGGTTCGCGCATCTGGTTATGGATACGCGCGGGCAGGGCAGTTCGTGGCGGATCGGAGAAACCCCGGACCCGGAGTCTGACGGCTCCGACCCACATTATCCCGGTTTCATGACACGCGGCATCCTGAACCCGCAGCATTACTACTACCGTCGTGTGTTCACCGATGCGGTTCGGGCCATCGAAGCAGCGCGTTCATTTCCAGCCGTCGATGCGGCCCACATCGCTGTGACCGGAGGCAGCCAGGGCGGTGGGATCAGCCTGGCAGCGGCGGCGTTACAGCCAGACGTCGAGATCGCCATGCCCGACGTTCCCTTTTTATGTCACTATCGCCGCGCCACAGAGTTGATCGATACCCTGCCCTACGACGAGATCAGCCGCTATTGCAAAACGCACCGCGATAAGGTCGATGTGGTCTTCCGCACTCTGTCATATTTTGACGGCGTAAACTTCGCTGTTCGTGCCAAAGCGCAGGCCCTGTTTTCAGTCGGCCTGATGGATGAGATTTGTCCACCATCAACGGTTTTCGCTGCTTACAATCACTATGCCGGCCCGAAGCAGATCAAGGTCTGGGAATACAACCATCACGAGGGGGGCGAAGGCTACCAGACTATCGAGAAGCTCAAATTCCTCACGAGCCTGTGGTGTTGACCTTATTAGCCATGCCCCTGCAACCGCCGGGACGGATGTAGGGGCCAATGCGACATTGCGAGTATGACGCTGCGAGTGGAGCTTCCGCAGGTTTTTCACAGCTCTCCCAAGGCGCGGGAGATGTTTTATCGCCGCTCCCCGCGATTGCGTTCCTCCAGAGCGTTCACCAGTTCCTTGAAGTGGTCGCCGCGCGCCGCGAAATCCGCGTAGCTATCGTAGCTCGTGCCGCCCGGACTGAGCAGCACCACGTCGCCCTGCCGCGCCACTTCGGCAGCGCGCTTGACGGCTTCATCCAGGGTCTTGAAGGTGTCGATCCCTTCCAACCGCCCACCAAGCAGCCGCGCCGCGCGCACGTATTCGGCAATGGCCGGGCCGTGCTCGCCGAACGTGACCAGATAGCGAACTTTCTGCGCGGCCAGCGCTGCCATCTCACCCCAGGGCAGTTTTTTGTCGCGTCCACCCGCCAGCAGTACTATCGGTTCATCGAAACTGCGCAGGGCTGCGATCACCCGCTCCGGGGCGGTAGCAATGCTGTCATTGACGTAAGTGACACCGTCCACGGTCCGCACCGGTTCCAACCGGTGCGGGACGCCCGTAAAATTGCGGATGGTATCGCGCATGACTTCCACTGGTACGCCTGCCGCTCCGGCAATGGCGCATGCAGCCAGTACGTTCCGAACATTGTGCTCACCGCGCAGCCGGATATCCTCACGCCCACAGACAACGTGTGGCTGTCCATCGGGCGACCCTGCACCCACGACCATCAACCGATTCCCCGCCATAAATGCGCCGTCGGGAACCATCTCGCGCAAGCTGAACCACGCCACCCGCCCGACGGCCTGATCGGCCAGCAGATTGCTGCCCGGATCGTCGTAGCCAAACACGCAAATATCCTGCGCATTCTGGTGCAGGAAGATGTGCGCCTTGGCGTTCATGTAGGCTTCCATCGAGCCGTGCCGATCCAGATGGTTGGGCGTGACGTTCAGGACACAGGCGATCTTCGGACTGCGCTCCATGATCTCAAGCTGGAAACTGGACAATTCCATTACAACCGTATGCTCTGGCAGCATGTCGTTCAGGTTGTCCAGCAGTACGTCGCCGATATTGCCGCCGATCCAGGTGGTGCGATCCGCTGCTTCGCACATCCGGCCTACCAGGGTCGTCGTGGTCGTCTTGCCTGCGCTGCCTGTGATCCCGATCACCGGGGCAGGGCAGCGTTCCAGAAACAACTGTGCGTCATTGGAGAGCGGGATACCCCGCCCACGCGCAGCCGCGACGATGGGTACATCGAGTGCCACGCCACCGCTCAGGCAGAGTAGATCGGCATTGTCGAGCAGTTCCAGCGGGTGTCCGCCGAACGCATAGGTGATAGGGCTGTCGATAAAATCCAGCACCGCCTCGGCCAGCTCGCCGAAGTCCCGTGTATCTGATACAACGACGTTTGCACCGATGCTCGGCAGCCAGCGTGCCAATGCCTGCCCCTGCCGGGCAAAACCCAGAACCACAACCGTTTTCCCCGCCAACGGATCGGGCATCATACCAGAACTTCCTCTTGTGTTAAGCCTTTGCCCACACCCAAAATCGCATTCCACATCCTCGCCCCGTCTCCGCGAGAGCGAGGGGCCCAGTTCAGCGCAGAAGCGCCAGCGCGACACCTACCATTGCGGACAGAATACCGACCAGCCAGAAGCGCTGCACAACCTGCGATTCGCTCCAGCCGCCCAACTGGAAATGAAAGTGTAGCGGCGATCTACGCAGCAGCTTTTGCCCGCCTGACCACCTGAAATACAGCACCTGCAGGACGACACTCAACGTCTCGGCCACCGGGACGATGGCAATGATCGGCAGCAGCAGCCATTGGCCGGTCATCAGAGCCACCGTCGCCAGCGCCGCGCCCAAGGCCAGCGCGCCAGTATCGCCCATAAACAACTGAGCCGGGACGGCGTTGTACCACAGGAACGCAAAGCACGCTCCTACCATGATAAAGCAAAATTGCACCAGAAACACCTGGCCTTGTAGCAGAGCGACCAATCCATAGGCGGCGAAGGCGCTGGCTGTGACCGTCCCGGCCAGGCCGTCCAGACCGTCCGTCAGGTTGACGGCGTTGGACATGCTGATGATCACAAAGATGACGAGGGGAATGTAAAGGACGGGTGACAGCGGGAGCCGGAGGCCCATGACCGGGATGTAGATTTCATTGGCGAACTGCACGCCACCACTGACGAGCGACATAAAGACAGCGGCGATGCCCGCCAGCCCGACCTGGCCGATCAGCTTGGCGCGCGCCGAGATTCCTTCGCCTTTGCTGCGCAGCTTCAGCCAGTCATCCAGGCCACCCAATGCTCCGTAGCCGACCAGGATGAACAGCGGGAGCAAAATACTGGCGCCAGTAAGCTGCGAGGCCGAGGGCCGGATCAACTTTGCCAGATTGAGCGCCAGCGTGATCAGCACGACGGGCACGATGATCAGCAAACCGCCCATCGTGGGCGTGCCGGCTTTGCCCTGCTGCCATTCCGGTTCGTCGGTGCGGATCATCTGGCCGATGCCGAGGCGGCGCAGGATTTCGACCAGCGGCCCGCCCCAGATCACCGTCAGGACAAAAGTGATTCCCCCTAGCGTCAGCGCGAAAGCCAATGGATTATCGGTCATAATCCGCTCACCGTCCCGCAATCAGCGCCGTGTTGCCGCCCTGGGCGCGCAGTTGGCGGCGCTGCTCGTCGGTGGGGATGCCCATGATCACCACGAGCCGCTTGACCAGCTTCGCAAAGGCTGGCGCCGCCGTCTGGCTGGCAAACTGACTGACCTTATCCAGCTTGATCAGGATGCTGACGCGCGGCTCGTCGGCGGGCAAAAAGCCCACGAATGTGGCGTTCTGGAAGGCCGTTTCATAGCCTTCCGGGCAGGTTGGGCACGCGATCTGTGCAGTGCCGGTCTTCCCGGCGACGGTATAGCCGGGCACTCTGGCATTCTTGCCTTCGCCAGCCGGGTCGTTGACTACCTTGATCATAATGTCGCGGATGGTGTGGGCAACGTCCGCCGAGATGGGCGTGCGAACAGCCGATGGAATGGCCTTGATGACCCGATCTCCATCTATCGTCTTGAGCCGCACATGCGGCTGCATCATCTGGCCGTTATTGGCGATCACATTGGTGAAGGCCAGCATTTGCAGCGCTGTGATCGATAGCCCTTGCCCGAAGCTGTTGGTCGCCAGATCGGAATCGCTCCAATATGTATCGCCGGGGCGCTTCAATATGCCGTTCTCCTCGCCTTCCAGATCGATCCCGGTTTTCGTTGCCACGCCAAAATCTTGCAGACCTTTGTAAAAGACCTTTGGCCCCATCGCCTCGACGGACAGGTGCGACGTACCGATGTTCCAGGAGTGTACCAGCACGTCCACGAAATTTTGCGAACCGTGCCCGGCCCGATCCCAGTTGTAGATGGCGCGCCCGCCGACAGTGTAGGGGCTGCTATCGTAGTACGTCCAGTCGGGCGTCACCGAGCCGGATTGCAGCGCCACCGCCGCCGTCACGATCTTGAAGACCGACCCCGGCTCGTAGATGTCGCTGACAGCGGCATTTTTCATTTCCTCGGGGGCAGCTTTGTAATAGGCATTGGGGTCAAAATTCGGGTAGGAGGCCATTGCCAGGATTTCGCCGTTACGCGGGTCCATGATGATGATACTACCGCTCACCGCGCCATATTTGGTGATGGCATCCTGCAACTCCGTCTCGGCCAGGTATTGGATACTGCGATCAATGGTCAGCACGATGTCCTGGCCTGCCGGGGCAACATCGCCCGGATTGACCTCGAAGGGAATCTGGCTGTTGGTCTGGACACGCACCTGCCCGGCCAGCAGATTGTTGTAGGCGCCTTCGACACCCACATAGCCGCGCCGCGAGTCGCCATCGCCGCCCACGAAGCCGATGACCTGCGCGGCCAGGCTGCCCTGCGGGTAGATGCGCTTGGGGATCGGCTCGGTGACGACGCCCAGGTAGCCCAGCCTGGCAACCTTTTGCGCCACTTCGCCGGAGACAGGCCGGGCCAGGAGGACATAGACCTTGTCGTTGTCGATGGCGTCAAAAATGTGTCGCTCGTCGTCGCCCAGGGCAACTGCCAGGTCGTGCGCCACCTTTGCCTTATTGATGATCAGGCGTGGGCTGACGCCGATCCCGTATTCCATTGTGTTCCCGGCCAGCAGTTCCATGTTCCGGTCAAAGATGCGCCCGCGATCCGGGATCAGGTCGCGCAACTGGCGGTAGGAATTGCTGGCACTGTTCTGCAAATAAGAGGCGGTGTCCAGGTCAAACTGGAAGGATGCCAGGCGACCCAGCAGCAGCATTCCAATCACAATCAGGGTCACGGTCAGTAACGATAAGCGCCGGTTAAATGTCGCTTTCATCTCGCCTCTGCAAATAGGCTTTTCAGGGCCTGGGGGTGGGGGTCATTTTATCGCGGCCCATCCACGCCTCGAACTGGTTGACCAGGGTATTCCACTGTTTCTGCGCCCAGCCGTTAAACGTCTCGTCGTAAACGAAGGTCGGTTCAGGGGTAATGATGGGCGTTGGGGTCGCGCGAACGGGCAGATAGCCGTTGACGACCAGGTATTCGATCCGGTCCGGGCCGACAGGCACGAAGCCCAGCGCCTGGGCACGTCCGCGCAGCGTCGAAATATCACGTTTGCCGGCGATCTCCGCGCTCATGTCTTCGTTAGCACGCTGCAAGTAGTCGCGCGTGGCGGCGAGATTTTCCAGTTCGCGGCCTGTGGTCGCGGTGGCGGTGGCCTGGGCAAGATACAGTGCCCCGATGATGATCGCCACCACGAGTACCAGCGCGATGATCGCGGCAGTCTGGGTGGGCGTGCGCCAGGGCATTGGCGGCAGTGCCTGTTGGGAGAGGGAAGGTTTTTTTTCGGCCATCAAAGTGTCATATACCTGCGTTCTTCAACATTATACCTGCTTTGTGGGGTCTCTTGACAATGCGAATACACGTCGATTCCCGCAAAGGCTCACTCAGTGTATAGTAGTATTGCATCGCAGTATTCAGTATATTTTGGTTTACGAGGAGTATCCATCATGGCAGCGCGAGAAATCAGGATAGGCGTACTGGCGACTTTGCTCGGCCCGTTCGCGGTGATGGGCCAGGACAGCATACGCGGCGCGGCGCTGGCAATCGCCGAGTTTGGCGGCCAGCTCGGCGATTCGCGGCTGGTTATGTTGCAGAAGGCAACGAACGCCATTCCGGATTTTGCGGCCTCGGCAGCGGAGGAGTTGCTGGATCAGGAAGGGGCCGATTTCCTGGTGGGGCCGCTGTCGGGCAATGAGGGACTGGCAATCCGCGAGCTTGCCAAAACCCGGCCAGATAGGGCTTTTATCAATGGCACCGCTGGCGCGCAGGACATCACCCTGCGTGACCCTGCTCCCAACTTCTACAGCTTTTCGGGCAATGCGGTGCAGTGGACGGCAGGACTGGGCAGCTACGCCTATCACGAACTGGGCTACCGCCGGGTGGCGACCATCGCCGAAGACTATTCCTACCCACATTCGCAGATCGGCAGCTTCATGATTGAGTTTGGGCGGGCTGGGGGAAAAGTCACGCAGAAACTGTGGGTTCCGCTTGGAACGGTGAATTATGCGGACGTCCTGGCAGCCATTCCTGCCGATGTTGATGCGGTGTTTGTTGCGCTGGCGGGCGAGGATGCCGTGAAATTTCTTCAACAGTATGAGCGGGCGGAGCAAGCCGGAAACCGTCTGCCGCCTGTTCTGGGAGGCCCTGCCCTCACCGACCAGACCGTGTTGAGCATCAGCACCGGGCTGGATCGGTTTGTCGGAGTCGTGTCGGCCAGCCCAACCGCCGATGATCACCCTGACCCGGCCTGGCAAGCCTTCGTGAGCGCTTACCGGGAACGGTATCCCGATGGACTTGCTTTCCCATCACTGACCGCTTTCGGCTATTACGTCAACATGAAGGCGGCCCTGCTGGCCCTGCACGCCGTTGAGGGCGACCTTTCCGACGGGCAGGCCCGGTTCAAAGCGGCCCTGAGTGGCCTGCGCTTCGACTCGCCAACCGGCCCGATCTGGCTCGATCACAACCGCCAGGTCGTTGCCAATACCTTTGTGACGGTAGTGGATAAAACGGGCGATGGCACGCTGTACCGCAGACTTGTCAAGACCATTCCCAGTGTGAATTCGACGCTCGGCATTCCTGAAGAGGAATTTCTGGCACTCGGCCCGTTCAGCCGCGACAACCCGCCCCTCTAAGGGGGCAGGTTGCCCCTCTCCACGCTGAATACACAGGCGGGTGCACGGGGCGACCAGCCATCTCCAACTCACCCGGATTCGTGCTTTTTGACCGTCAATTTCATGGCAATTTTCACCTCACAATTCGGGCAGACGGTGATAAATTGAGCATGAGCGGACGCTGTCTCTGTTCGCTCTCCATCTACCGTCTTAGTCACAAGGAGTGAACCAATGTACAACTGCATCCTGGTAAGCCTGGACGGCTCACGGGTGTCGGAGACGGTACTGCCAGAAGTGGAGAAGTTGTTGAAAGCGCATCCCGGCAAGGTCGTGCTGCTGCGAGTCGGCCCGCAGGTCGATCTGGACGCAGCCGCGCACGAGATGGAACCCGATGCGGAACGCGCTTCGGATTTGCCCGGCGATGAGTATGAACTACTAAGCAATGCCACAGAGTTGGAGATTCGTCGTTACTTGGAAGCCATCGCGGAACGCCTGAGCCTGACGGGAGCGCAGCCGATCATCGAGGTCAGCTTCAACAAGCCCGCCGACGAAATTCTGTTCTTTGCCAGGCACTATGGCGCTGATCTGATCGCTATGGCGACTCATGGGCGCTCCGGCATTGATCGCCTGCTGCACGGCAGCGTTGCCGAACATGTGCTGCGCCATGCGCCCTGCCCGATGCTGCTGGTTCGCGCTCCGGAGGGCATGTTGCCGCCGCGCTTCGCCGCCAAAGCAGAAGCACTGTAAACTTCTCCGCTTTCCCAATCTGGCGAGCCAGCAGACCCCTCGCTGCTGGCTCCACTAATTTACGTTATAGGTGATGGTCTTGATGTTGTTGGCCTCGCCGTTCGGTCCCTCATTGATCTCGTTTTTGCTGTCCACCGTGATCGTTGCCGTCTGGTTAGCGCCGCTGCCATGCAGCGTGACCGGCATACTGACTGTTACCGACTGCCCGGCATTGATGGCTGGCACGGCCACCGGGCTGGTTTCATTGCCTGGCTGGAATACGCCAACCAGCAGCGACGTTCCCGCGTTCACTGTACCCTGGTTGCGGATCACGACACTGACGGTGAAGGTCTGGTTAGCCGTCGGCGTGCCGGGGTTGAGCGTCACGGAATCGATCACTAGATCGGCTACCGGGCCGGTAGTACTGGTCGGCGCGGCTGCCGGCGGATTGGTCGGTGGTGCGGCGCTCGGTACGGGCGTCGGCGGCGAGGCAACTACTGGCACGTTCGTCGTATCACCAACGACCTGACTGTATGCGGTATCGCTGATGCACCACCCTCGTGTCTGGCCCTTCTGGATTACCCACCAGCTTTTGGCCGCATTCCGCCCGACGATGATCGCCGAGTCACCGGTTTTCATGGCATCGATAATCGGGAAGTTCGTGCCGGGGCCAGCTCGAATGTTGAGATTGGGCGCTGTCACCTGAAGGGTTGGCTGGCCGGAAGTATCCGGGGCGGTAGGGGCTGGCGGCGTGTTGCTGGCGGCCTGCGTTGCGCTTGGAGCGGTGGTGGCGCTGGCTGGCGGTCTGGTCGGCGTGGCGCTCACCGATTGGCTTGTGGCCTGTGTGGCTGGCTCTGTCGCCGCCTGTGTGGGAGCAGCAACGACCTCAAGCGTGATCTTGGCTGCGCCAATCTGCGTGCCATCGGCGCGAGAGGCCACCGCTTCAACCAGATGGCCCTGGATGCCTGTCGCTTTCCAGGGCTGGCGTGCGGTGAAGCTGCCCTGCGGGCTGCCGGTTGGCGCAGTCTGTGCGCCGATCACGTTGTCATCGATCCGGAATTCGACTTTGGCCGTCTGCGGATCGTTGGTATTCACGGCCAGTATGATGTCCGATCCCTCGGCGATCAGGCTGCCATTTTGAGGCGCGATGAAGACCACCGATGACTCCTGAGCAACAGACGTGGGGGCGCTGCCGCCGAATTGAGCGTTGCAGGCCAGCGAGGCTGCGACGAGCATCGCCAGCCCGATCACCGCGCGTAGTTTGGCCTGTCCTGGCATGACATATCCTCCGCCGACCACTGGCCGGGCGGTTTGGAAATCTACCAGATTCAACGCCGATTTGCCACATGTGTGCAACCGCGTTTACCTCACCTTGTGAAGGGCCAGGGGTAAGTCTCACCCAGCCGCCTACAGCCAGCTTTGCCGCTCCACGATGGCAGCGGCGCATTCGCCGTCGGGGGTCTCGTCGATGGCCCGCAGAGCAGCCTGCGCTGCTGCCTGTGCGTCGGGCTGCTGGGCCAGGCGGATCAGCCGCGCGCCACGAATGACCGTGATCGTGGGCGGCGCATCCAGCACCGAGGACTGCCCGGCCAATAACTCCTGCTCAAGTCTGGTCTTGATGTGAGAAATGTCACCCGCGAACACCCGCGCACCCTGGGCCGTCAGCCGGATCGCGCCGTGCACATCCACCACTACCACGCCGCGCCAGCCGCGTCGCAGCCAGTTGCCGCCAGCGGATGAATAGACCCAGAAGCCGCTGGTGGTCGCGTTCAGGTGCAATTTGCTCTCCGGGACTCCACTTCGGCGCGCTGCCAGCTTTCGGGCCTCCGCCTCGGTGATATGCGCCGCTCGCGGATCGCGGCTTTCGAGCGCCACCGCGCCCGTCGCAATGGCCCGGATCGTGCCGCGTTCGGGTGCGGGTTCGGTGACGACTTGAATGGTTGCCGCATCCGCGCCCGCCGCCACCGCCCGCGCGACGGCCTCCCCTGCCAGTTCTTGCGGATCGGTTCCGGCGACAGAGCGCTCAACCTCCTCGCGCACCAGGGCCAGCGCCACACCCACCGACGAGATCACCTCGGCATGGTCGGCGATGCGGTAAGGCCGATTCATGCGCCTGGCAACAGTGGGCAGCAGCGCGCCACAACCACCGCCGCCGCCGACCAGTTCATAATCTCTGAGGTTGTATTCCTTCGCCAGCCGCTGCGCTGCCTGTTGGAGCCGCTGCGTCGCCCGGTCAAGGACCTGCAACGCGGTCTGTTCCGCCGAAAGGCCAAGCAGTCTGCCGAGCGCGGCAAGGCCCTGGCGAGCCACATCACCATCAGCGAGCGCATACGCCCCCGCCGGAACCACTCCGAGGGCATTGGCGGCACAGGTTACGGTCAGTGCATAGCGTTTGCCTGCTGCATCCCTGACCACCACGTAGTCCGGCGGGTCGGCAGGCTGTGGCGCGATCAGTTCAACGCTCAGGTCGCCTTCGGGATGGCTGAAGCACAGGTAGGGCAACCCGGCGATGTGCGCGCTGCGCGGGCCAACGTCCGCGATCTTGCGCCCACTCAGGCGGATCATGCTGCCGCCGGCCACGCCCTGCACCCGCACATCCAGGGAGCGGATCGCCGTCGGGTGATCCATGATCTGCACGTAGCGCAGGACGGGCTGCCCGTCTTTGATGACGCCCAGGTTGGAACTCGTGCCACCGCTCTCGATGAAGATACCGTCCAGGATACGCCCGGAGAGCAGCGCACCGGCGACGCTGGCCGCCGGGCCAGAAAGCAGACTCAGGATGGGCCGTGTGCGCAGTCCGGAAACGTCGGTCAGGCCGCCGTCGCCGCGCATCACCAGCAGCGGCGCGTCGATGTTCGCCGCTTTCAGGCACGCCTCGACTTCGTTGGCGGTGCGTGCCATGCGCGGCAGGATGCTGGCGTTGACTGCCGCGGTGATGGTACGCACTTCCAGGCCATAGGCGCTCGTCACCTGGTGGCCGCCCACTGCTGGCAGGTCAAGCCGCGCTGCTGCATCCATCACCACCAGTTCGTCGGCAGGGTCGTCCACGCTGAACGCGCCGCTGGCGACAATGGCCTGCGCACCCTGGCCGCGTAACTGATGCACAACCCGATCTGCATCTCGCCCCACGACGGGCGAATCCAGCCAGGCATGGACGGTGTGCAGGCTGCGTCCGGGCGCTAACTTGATCTCGCCGGGATCGGTCAATCTGCGGAGGCGGCTGGCTTCCTGCTGCGGTCCGATGCCGACCACACCCACCGTTGCCACGTCACCTTCAAGCAGCGCATTGACGGCCTGTGTGGTGCTGTGTGCAACGGCGACAATCTCGTGCTTGTTGAGACGGGGATCGGCCAGAATGGTCGAGAGCGCCCTGACGACACCCTCGGCCACGCCGCCGGCGCCGCTATGCGTGGTGGGCACAACGGCCTCGGCGACAATCTCAAATGGAGCAGCCCGGACGGCGACGGCTTTGGTGAATGTGCCGCCGACATCAACCCCGATCCGTAGCTGGCTCACACGCTGGCGACTCGCTGGCTGGCGACGGGTTGCATTCTGCGCTGCCGGAGTTGCAGCACGACCCAACCCACGACGTACACGGAAGCCAACAGGAACTGTGCGGCGATGGTCTCAACGGTGGGATGGAAACCCGTAAACTGCGCCAGGGCGTTGGGTAGGCGCGGCAGATAGCCGATCAGTGAAGTTGCGCCGATGAAGCCTGACTCCTGCAAGCTGTGAACCGCGCCGCCAGCAAAGGCCACCGACAGCAGCATGATCAGGCTGACCGTCACCTGGAAAAAGCGTTGCACAGGCAAACGGTGGCTGGTCTTGAGAATGACCCAGGTCACGCCGAGCAGCGCAGCCACCCCAGCCAGGAAGCCCAGCAGCAGGTAAATTTCGACCTGGGCGCTCATCAGGGCCAGCACTTCGTAAAACAGTGCGGTTTCCAATCCTTCCCGGTAAACCGCCGAGAAGCCAAGCACGACCAGCCCCAGCGCGCTGCCCGACGCCATTGCCGACCAGGCCCGCGCCCGCATGAACTCCATCCAGCGCTTCTGATCCATGCGGCGGATCAGCCAGACGTTGACCCAGAGCAGCACGGCGACGGCCACCAGCGAGATGATCGCTTCAAGCAGTTCGCGCGCGACGGGCGTGATGCTGACGACGTAGTGGACGATGAGCCACGAGAAGGCGCTGGCGACAATTGCCAGCCCTACGCCGTAGAAAATATAACGACCCAGGGCGCGGCTCTGGCTGGCACGCAGGTAGCCCAGCACCGCCGCCAGCACCAGGACGGCCTCCAGCCCTTCACGGAAAATGACGCTGAACCCGCTGAGGGCGGCCAGCGTCGGCGCAAGTGCGCCTGTCCCAGTGAACATAGCGTCCACCTCATCCACGCCGTCACGCACACGGCGCGCGGATTCCTCGACCTGGGCAGCAGGTGCGCCCTGCTGCATCTTGGTGCGCAGGTCGGCAAAGCGGTACTCGATGTCGAGCGTCAGATCGCCATCCATCGCACGCAGCGGAATCTCGATGTTCTCAAAATGATCGAGATAGGCCGAGCGCGAGAGTTTGAAGGCCGCCGTGTAATCGCCCAGGCGGTAGGCACGCATGGCCTGTTGGAGTAAATCCCGGATGGACTGCGCCTCCACCGCCACGTTGACGGCAGGCGCGGATGGATTGTTGCCATCGGCGTGCGCTGTCCACGCTGGCATGATCAGCAGCACTGCCAGGATGAATAGAAAAGCCAGAAAGCCCTTGCGCATTACCCTCTCCGTTGCCCTGTGGTCAGTTTCGTCATTTTGCTCGACTACAGGTTATCGCCTACTTGAGTCGTTCGTTAAACGGATTTTGTAAAATTTCTGCGACGCAAGCGAACGCTTATTGCGAATCGTTTGCAATAACCGGATTGTAAGGGGGGCAACTTGTGAAGTCAAGCACATAGTTTAGAACGGAATTTCATCGTGAGGTGTTGGAGATTTAACGCACGTTAACTTTGGAGGGCTTCATTTTCGGCACACTGCTTGACAGCCCGCGCAAAACTCGATAACATGAAAACGGTTGCGCAATCGTTTTCGCGCTCTGTGACTGACCCGGTAGACGGTAATAATGTGTTATGATGTAGATGCTGTCTTTTCATAAAGGAGGTGAATTCCCCACACGACCCGCCTAAACAAAACTGGATGACCGAATTCTCTTTTGCGAATTAGATCTTTTGCACCATGGAGAGCGAGCAATGTTAACTTCCAGTCGGCGCGTTTCTCTGACCGCCATCCTGCTCGTTGTTATCCTCGTTACCACCAGTTTCGGCACCCTCCTCGCGCAGGGCGAAGCGCCCAAAGTCCTCAATGTCGTCAAATTTGAACTCTGCCCCAAGTTTGACAACGTGACGGTCAACGTGGTTGGCGATGCCGGGCATAACCTGAAGCCATACCAGTTCTGGGCGGACGACTTCGCCAAAATGGGCATCAAGGTAAACGTCATCGAAGTGCCGTTTGAAGGCGTTTATGAAAAAGAGAAAACTGAGTTTGTGGCCGGAACAGGCGCATTCGACGTGGTCACCTTCTACCCGTCGTATATCGGTGACTTTGCGGGCAATGGTTACCTGCTCCCCCTCGACGACTATATCAAGAGGGAACCTGCCGCAGTCTGGGACCCGCATCAGGACGATGTGCTCCCGCCCTTCCGCGAGCTGTACAATAAGTTCGGCGGTAAGACCTACGCATTGACCATCGATGGCGACATTCACATCTTCATTTACCGCAAAGACCTGTTTGAAAACAAGGATGAACAGGCTGCGTACAAAGCCAAGTATGGCGCCGACCTCAAGCCCCCGGAGACGTGGGACGACTATTTGAAGGTGGGCGCATTCTTCACCCGCAAGAAGGGCGACAAGCTGGCGGGCGAAACACTGACAGATGACTTCTTCGGGTCAGCGGAATTTGCCAAGCGCGGCTTCAGCTATGCCTGGTTCATGGATCGGGCTGCCAGCGCAGGCGTGAACTACTTCGACGAGAATATGAAGCCGACCATCAACAGCAAGGAAGCTGTGGCTGCGCTTCAAAACATGGTGGACAGCTTGAAGAACGCGCCGCCGGACGTGCTCGGTTATGGCTACGACGAATTGCGCGATGCCTTCATCAAGGGCAAAGTGGCGATGGTCGTGCAGTGGAGCGACGTGCCCAAGAAAGCCGCTGACCCCAACGACTCGAAGATTGTGGGCAAGGTCAGCGTTGGCCGTTTGCCGGGGACGAAGGTCGGCGATACGGTCGTTCACCGCTCGATGATGCCGGTTGGCCGCGTGGTGGCGGTGGCCGCCGACTCGAAGGTTCCTGACGCGGCATACTGCGTTGCCAAGCACGTCGCCTATAACCGCAGTCTGGAACAGGTGTCCACATCGCTGACGGGCCTCGACCCTTATCGCCAGATTCACCTGGAACACCCCGAAGCCTATGCGCCGCTCATGGGCGAGGACAACGCGAAAGCCTATCTGGCGGGCTTGAAGCTGGCCCTGCCCGATGGCTACCCGGATATCTTCATTCCGGGCGCGGCGCAGTACCAGGACTCGCTTGACCTGCACGTCAACAAGGCGCTGGCCGGGCAGGAAACGCCCCAGGCTGCGCTGGACGCCGTCGCCAAAGAGTGGGACGCCATCACGGACAAGCAGGGCCGGGATAAGCAGGTGAAACTGTGGCAGCAAGCGCTGGCAAGCTACAAGGCGCTTGGGCTGATGAAGTAAGATACAATTATTGTCTCGCCCCCGACCTCTTCCCAGAAGAGGTCGGGGGCGAGGTCTCTCCGAAACACATTAATCAGGAAACATGGCTGACAAGTTAGCCTTCAGACCACGCACGATCCGGTTCAGTATTGCCTCTAGCGTAGAACGGCGCTACCGGACGACAGCGGTATTGTTTGTGCTGCCAGCGCTGGTCTTGCTGCTGGCGATCACGATCTACCCTTTGATCCGCACCCTGTCGCTCACCGTCATGGCCCAGGAGTTAACCGTATCCCCGGATGCCGAATATGTCGGCCTGCAAAACTTCCAGAAAGTGCTGGCCGATGGACGCTTCTGGAACGCCATGCAAAACACGTCTTTTCTGGTCGTGGTTGGCGTGGCGATTCAGCTCGTTGCCGGGACGGGGCTGGCGCTGCTGCTCAGTGAGATCGGGCGTTCGCGTTCGGTCTGGGTGTCACTGTTCCTCATCCCGGTCATGATTGCGCCCGTCGTGGCGGGCTTTCAATTTCGGGTGATTTTGAACGATTCGTTTGGGCCACTGAATTATCTGATCAAGTGGGTGTCCGGTGGGTTAATCAGTCCGCCTGCCTGGTTGGCTGACCCGAAGACGGCCCTGTTCTCGATCATGCTGACCGACCTGTGGCAGTGGACGCCTTTCATGCTGCTCATCGTGCTGGCCGGGCTGCAATCGATCTCGGTGGAACTGTTGGAGGCGGCGGAAGTTGACGGCGCATCGTACTGGCAGACGTTCTGGCGCATCAAGATTCCGATTCTCCTGCCCGTAATTATCATCGGCATTCTGATCCGGCTGATGGACACCTTCAAGACCTTCGATCTGGTGTACCTGCTGACAGGCGGCGGCCCAGGCAGTTCGACGGAAACGATTGCCTACTACACGTATCTCAACGGCTTCAAATTTTTCAGCATGGGTTATACGGCGGCGATGGCCTTCGTCCAGTTGGTGGTGATTATTCTCGTATCACGCGCCTTCCTGGCAATTCAGAATCGCCAGCAAAAGGTAGGCTAGGGAGAGCCAGTCATATGCGTAGGACAAGGCCCGCTGTGCGCGTAATGGCCGGGATCATCCTGGCGGCGGCGTTGGTGTTTTTCCTGTTCCCTGTCATATGGATGTTCCTGACCTCGTTCAAGACCCAGGCCGAAGTCTTTGCCAGTCCACCTGTTTTTATCCCCGGCCAGTGGAATCTCAACAATTATGCCGGGGCGCTGCTGCCGCCGCCCAATGGCAGCGGCGGCTGGGCAGGTATCCGTGACAGCCTGATCGTGTCGCTCAGTACTGCCGTCGTCAGCGTGGCGGTTGGCGCGCTGGCGGCGTACAGCCTGGCACGCTACCGAGTTGGCGGCCAGCAGTTTTCGTTCTGGATACTTTCGACGCGCATGTTTCCTCCGGTGGCGTCCGCGCTGCCGCTGTTCCTGATCTTCAAGGAACTCAAGCTGCTGGACACTTATGAAGCACTGATTATCGCTAACACGATTTTTAACCTGCCGTTTGCAATCTGGCTGCTGAAGGGCTTTATCGAGGATTCGCCAGCCGAACTCGAAGAAGCCGCGCTCATTGACGGTTCGAGCATCTTTGGAGCCTTCTGGCGGATCACGCTGCCGCTGATCACGCCGGGGCTGGTCGTGGCGCTGTTGTTCTCATTCATCTTCACCTGGAACGAATTCATGTTCGCGCTGCTGCTGACCCGGAAAGCGGTGCGCCCGCTGACGGTCATTATCCCGTCGCTGGTCGGGGGCCACGAAATCTTGTGGGGGCAAATCGCTGCGGCGGGCGTCATCGCCATCATTCCGGGAACCCTGCTGGCGCTGTTTTTGCAGCGGTATATTGTGCGCGGCCTGACGATGGGCGCGCTTAAAAGCTAAGGCGCTGTTCACAACCAAGGAGATATGGAGATATCATGATCAAATTGATCGCTTTGCTGAAACGCAAACCCGGCGTGAGCCGCGAGGAGTTCAAACGGCTGTGGGTGGACGAACACACCAAAATCTCGACGCAGATTCCGGGCATACTGGGCTACCGTATTAACATCGCCACGGCCCGCCAGCCCGATGGTATGAACGTGGAGCCGATCTACGACGGCACGTGCGAGATGTGGTGGAACAGCATCGACGAAATGGAAGCCGGGTTCAAGACGGCCATCGGTGTGGCCGCCGGGCAGGATGCCGACAAATTCTGCGAGATACGCATTCACATCTACACGGACGAATACATCATCGTCTCCGGCCCTGACCAGGGGAAATAGACATGGCAAGTGCTCAGAACCCCCCAAAGATCTGCATGGTTGGCAGTTCCAACATCGACCTGATCGCACGCACGCCGCGGCTGCCGGAGCCGGGCGAAACCATTGTTGGCACGTTGTTCCAGATGGGCTACGGCGGCAAGGGCGCAAACCAGGCGGTGATGGCCGCCAAGCTGGGCGCGCAGGTCACTGCCGTGACCAAACTGGGCCGCGACGTGTTTGGTGAAGACACGCTCAAGAACTACCGCGGCCAGGGCATCGATACGACCTACGTGATGTTCGACGACGAACGTTTTTCCGGCGTCGCGCCGATCTGGGTGGATGAGCGCACCGGGCAGAACACGATCATCATCGTGCCGGGCGCGAACATGGGACTATCGCCCACCGACGCCCGCACCGCCAGTGCGGCCATTCGTGCCGCCGACGTGTTGATCTGCCAGCTTGAAATCCCCATCGAAACCACGCTGGAAGCCTTTCGCATTGCGAAGGAGAACGACGGCAAGACGCTGACCGTATTCAACCCCGCGCCTGCGCCAGCCGATCCGCTGCCCGACGAACTGCTGCGCCTGACCGACGTGCTGGCCCCCAACGAGACGGAGACGACCATCCTGACGGGAATGACCGTCGAGACGCTTGAGCAGGCGGCAGCGGCGGCACAGGTACTCAGCAAACGCGGGCCGCGCACGGTGATCATCACGCTGGGGGAGCGCGGCGCGCTGTTCGTCGATGGCAACCAGCCCGCGCAGCATGTCCCGGCCCGGCAGGTGCAGGCCGTCGATTCGACGGGCGCAGGCGATGCGTTTATCGGCAGCCTGGCCTACTTCCTCGCCACTGGCTGCTCAATGCGAGTGGCGGTGGAGCGGGCCAGCACCATTGCTACCCTGTCCGTCTTGAGGCACGGCACGCAGTCGTCGTTCCCCTCGCGGGATGAAGTCGCGGAGTTGCTGAAATAGGCTGCTGATAAAGATTCTGGCGAAGGAGATGCGGACTGCTGGAACTTGTCAAGCCAGATGTGCGCCAGATCCAGGGGGAAATGCCACACACGGCACTTCCCCTTGTCTCTTGCTCCCAGGTCATCACGGAGTGAGGCAGGTGGTATCTCGCGCGTAGCCGTAACCTCCTCCGATGCGCTGGAAGTAGGCAACCAGGCTCTAATAAGCGTTTGGACTCTTGCGCAGGATGGTCTGCACAATGGTGCGGATGATGATCTTGATGTCCAGCCAGACCGACCAGTTCTCGACGTACCACAGGTCGTACTTGATGCGCTCCTCGATGGACGTGTCGCCGCGCAAACCGTTGACCTGTGCCCAGCCCGCCATGCCTGCCTTTTCGCGGTGGCGTTCCATGTAGCGGGGAATCATTTCGCGGAACTTCTGCACGTAATAAGTTTGCTCCGGGCGCGGCCCGACCAGACTCATCTGGCCCAGCAGCACGTTGATCAGGTTCGGAATCTCGTCCCAGTTGGCGGCGCGTATCCAGCGGCCAATGCGGGTTACGCGCGGGTCGCCCTTCGTCGTCCAGCCGGGGCCGTTTTGTTCGGCATCGTCGCGCATACTACGGAACTTGATGATTGGGAAAGGCCGCCCGTCCAGCCCGGCGCGTTCCTGGCAGAAAAACACCGGCCCCGGCGACTCCAGCTTGATCAGGATGGCCGTCAGCAGCATGAACGGCGACAGCACAATCAGCCCGACAGACGCGCCGATGAAGTCCACTGCGCGTTTCAGGCTCAGTTTCCAGCCGCGCAGGGCCACGTCACGAACACTGAGCAGCGGCAGCCCGCCCAGTTCGTCCACCGACATGCCGCCTGCCATGTAGGCGAACAGGTCAGGATAAATCTTGATGCTGACCCGCCCGCGCTGACACCAGGCGATCAACTGCACCAATTCTTTGTGCGATGCTTCGGGGAGCGCGATGATCACCTCATCCACGTGGTAGGTATCGATCAGGGTGGGCAGGTCTTCGGCGTGCCCAATGAGCGGGACGCCTGCCAACTTCTCACCCTCGCTGCCGTTCACCATCCCGACGATGCTGTAGCCTAGCGCCGGGTTTGCCTGAATCTGATGGACGATGGTACGCGCAATGTCGCCGCTGCCAACGACCAGCACCCGATCTCGTGCCAGACCGGTCACACGGGCGCGGATGGCGATCAGGCGGTGCAGTTCGCGCCCCAGGACGACACAGATCACGCTGAACAACCAGACGTACAGCACCATCTGGCGAGGGTAATCGGCCAGCACATCCGTCCCTTTAAGGAAAATCGTGATCAAGCCGCTGGTCATGACCGCGCCAATGGACACCGAGGCAGCCACCGTATAGGCCATATCGATCCGGCTGACGGCGCGCTTCTGGTGGTAGAGCCGCGCGAAGAAGAAGATGATGAGCAGCGTCAAGACGTGGATGACCATCATGCTGCTGTACGAGGAAAACTGTGGCGTTGCGCCGGGCAGCACCGGGAACAACGGAATAAGCTGGCGAGCCAGGTAGCCCAGGCCAAAGGCGATCACGAGCGCCATGCCGTCGATGACGACCTGCAAGCCCCGGATGGCGCTGTGCAGGCGCGCCCGCTCCGGCGCTACATGGATCGTCTCAGGTCGTTCCATAGCGGGCGTCCGCCCTTCAAGAGCAGGCCCAGCAGCACCGCCAGATGCAGCAGGCGAGGCGTCGTCGCCGCGTAATGTTTCCGGTAGAAGATCAGGCTGGCCCGCTGGAATTCCAGGCGCGTCCGAGGATTCTGGCGGCTGGCTGCCCGCTTGACGTGCAGCACCGTGACGCGCGGGTAATACAGAACCTTCCAACCGGCTTGTTTGATTCGGAATGCCCAATCGATATCTTCTCCGTACATCCAGAAAGTTTCGTCCAGCAGGCCCGCCTGCTGGATCGCTTCACGCCGCACCATCATGAATGCGCCGACCACGCAGTCCACCTCGGTTTCGAGGTGTTCGTCCAGGTAGGTCATATTATAGCGCCCGAAGAGTTTGCTCTTCGGGAACAGTTTACTCAAGCCCGTCATGCGCCACAGCGAGACTTCGGGCGTCGGGAAACTGCGGCGGCAGGCCAGGTCGAGCTTGCCGTCAGGCATGACCAGGCGCGGCCCGGCAATGCCCAGCCTGGGGTCGGCGTCCATGCGGTCCAACATATTGCGCAGGCCGTCCGGCGGCACAATTGTATCCGGGTTCAGCAATAAAGCATAACGCGGCAGGTTGTCGCTGGCCGCACCGCCGAATCCTAACGCTTTTAGCCCCAGGTTATTCGCCTGGGAAAACCCGCCGTTGGTCGGGTTCGCAATCACCTCGATAGACGGAAACTCGGCCCTCACCATCGCTACGCTGCCATCGTCACTGGCGTTATCGACCACGATGATGCGCCTTTGCACCGAAGCGTCGCCCGCTTCCAGGGACTTCAGGCATTCGCGCAGCAGATCACGGGTATTCCAGTTGACGATCACAATGCCGAGGTCGAGCATCGACAGACAGACTCCTAAACGTCGCTATTCTATCCAGCATAATCCTAAATCGGCAAACGTGATCCAAACGCGAGGCAAGCGTCAGGCAAGCGTAGTGTCACCCGCAAGCAAGTTTCGGGTTGATTTGCGATCAGGAGAATATCGACAGCAGGGGATAGTTGCTACACTTCGTCCAGCCCGACGTATTTCGGTTCGTCGTCTTCGTCCTCGTCGTCCGTATCATCGTCTCGATCAGCGGGTTTCGAGCCAAATGGGCTGCGGGGTTTCTGGTCGCCGCCGGAGGGTTTCCCCACACCCTTCATGAAGGTCGGTTCGTTCTCTTCTTCTTCCTCGATCACATCGGCGTCAATGTAGTCGTCGTCTTCGCTGCCAGGCCGGGCCGGGCGCGGCGGTGCACCGAAGGCCGGCTTGGGCACAGGGCTGGCCGGACGATTGGCCGGTAGGTTGGGCTTGGCGGGAGGGCCACCGGGACTCGCCAATGCAGGCGGGCCGCTGATCGGGTTGGCGGGCTTGGAGGACGTGCGACCTGATGGGGAGGAACCGAATGGACGATTGGCCGTCCCACCGGGCGCAGAGGATGACTGCGCTGCCGGGGACTGCGCGGGTGGTTTGCCGAACGGCGTGGACGCCGTAGCAGGTTTGCCGGGCGCTGGCGAGGCAGGAGTGCCCGGTCTCGAACCAAAAGGTGTGGCGGGCCTGGCAGGCGAAGATTCGTCGGATTTCGCTGGCGTCGGGGACGGTCTCGAACCGAAGGTGGGCGCAGCGGGCGCTGGCTTCTCGGCCTCGGACTCAGAGCGGCCACTGCCCAGCGCCGGACGCGATCCGGACTGGTTGGCTGTAGGTGTAGGCAGCCCCGGACGCGCCGCGCCGGAGCCAATGGCCGGGCGTTCGGCGGCAGCGGCGGCGGGCAGGCGCGGCGCCGGCGAGACAGTCACTTTGCCGGGCAAGGGCGGCAGCGGCAGGTTTAGCTCGTAGACCGATTTGATCTTTGGGTGGGTTGGGCCAGATTCCAGCGCCATCGCCCTGGGCTGGTACTCCACCCGCTGGCCTGTCAGGCGTTCCAGCAGCCACTCGATAGACGCAATGATCAGCGCTGCGATGGCATCCACGAACAGCACCGTGCCAAACACCGCCGAAAGCGAATACAGCGCCTGCGCAATCGGCCCAGCCAGCCAGGCGGCGACAATGTTGCCAAGCCCGATGATCGTCATGAAGCCCAGGAACAGCACGGCAGCAACCAGCACGATCCACCAGCCGCGCCGATCTTCGCGGTTGGGCATCATCGCGTTGGCGATTCCGAACAGCAAATAGGCCCACAGTGGGAAGTCGGGCTTGGTGACGAGGGCCTGAACAGCTGCCCCGATCTCGTAGATGTCGCCGGTCCGGACGCGCGCAAAGAAGGACGGCAGATCGAGCACGGAATTGCTGATCAGGATCACAGCCAGCATCCCGGTCAGCAGCGGCGCAATGCCAATGAACGCGGCGTAGACCGGGTTGAACACGTACTCTAGCTGAACAAAGCCCATTTCCAGCGAGCCGTCTTCCTGTGCCTCCGGGTAGATGGCAAAACGAACCGAACGGACGTTAAACACGCCCGCCATCAAGTAGTGACTCAGCTCGTGCAGGATGACGCCCGGCAGCAACAGGGCGTAGTAGAACAGCGTCGCGGTCTGCTTTTCCCTGCCGATCAGATAGCCCACCCCGAACAGGTGGCGGTGAATCCAGCGCTGCACGTACAGCAGCGGAACTAGCGTCAGCGCCAGCGTGATCCAGGGATAAAGCAGGTCAAAGCTGAACATGGCCCTGCGGCGGATTAACCGCTGCCCTTTTTGGCCTCGGCAGCCAGCCGTGTCAGAGCGGTGAAATCCTCGACCTTGAGTGACGCGCCGCCGACCAGCGCCCCATCGATGTCCGGCTGCGACATGAATTCCTTCATGTTGTCTGGCTTGACACTGCCGCCGTATTGGATACGCACCTTTTCCGCGTTGTCCGCACCATACAGCGAGGCCAGCACCGCCCGCACAGCGCGAGAGATGATGCGGTTAGCTTGTTCTCCGGTGGCGCTGCGCCCCGTTCCAATGGCCCAGATCGGCTCGTAGGCGACGACGACGTTGGGCAGATCGCTGGCCGCAATCCCGTCGAAGGCAGCGCGCACCTGCCCGCCCACAAACGCTTCGGTTTCCCCGGCTTCGTTCTGAGCCAGGCTCTCACCGACGGCAATGATCGGTTTCAGGCCGTTGGCGAGCAGCGCTTTGGCCTTCTTGTTGATCATCTCGTCGGTTTCGTGCTGGTACTGACGCACCTCGGAATGGCCGATGATGACATACTCGACCAGTCCTTTTAACATCGGGATCGAGATACTGCCCGTAAATGCGCCCTGCGGCTCCCAATGGACGTTCTGTGCCCCAACTTTGATGGGCGACCCGGCCAGCACCGCCGCCACGCCTGGAATGTCGATGAAGGGTGGGCAGACGACACGCTCCACACCATCCAGCGGGCTGAGGGCCGGGATCAGCGCCCTGGCGAACTCGACGGCCTCGCCGGGGGTCTTATACATTTTCCAATTGCCTGCAACAATCGGTGTACGCATGGACTCTACGTTCCCTTTTTCAAGAAGGCCCGCGCCTCCTCCGTAATCCAGCCGGGTGCGTCTGGCGCAGACTCCGCAGCGCCAAACTCGGCGCGGGCATGGTCAGGATCATTCTGCGCGGCGTAGAGTATACCGTGAACCAGATGCACTTCCGCCAAATTGGCGTCCAGGCCAATTGCCGTCTGAAGCGCCTCTTGCGCAGCGTCCGCCTGTCCGAGCGTCTGGTTTGCCAGCGCCAGGAACGCATACAGCCCGGCGGACTTCGTCTCCGACGCAGCGCTGCCGACCCACCGCAAAAAAATAGCATCGCGCCGGCGCACATTGCTGGCCGCCGTATAAAGGTACTGCCCCGCCTCGTCACGGATTTGTGGATCGTTGCTCGCGCCCAGCCCATAAGCCGTCGTATACAGGATTGCGGGCGCGCCCGTCCCTGAGTCCAGGGACTTTTCGGCTTCCTGGGCCACGTCAAAGATCAGGTGCGGGTTGCTGCGGGCCAGCCGGATTCCCTCGAATAGCTCCTGCTGTGCCCTCAACGGCTTGTTGTCCCTGTACAGGGAAGCCGCCAGCGCAAAGTGCCCCAGCGGATCGTCGGGCTGGCCGGAAACGTAACTTTCCGGGTTGCTGATGGCGCGCAGGATGTTGATCGGGGACGTTGTCGGGGCTACGGCAATCGCCGTTTGCGTCACCTTGGTCGGCGTGGCTGTGACCTGGAAGGCGGCCTGAGTCGGGCGGGGGACGAACAGGCCGGAGCGAATGTTGGCGTCGCTGAAGGCCGACACTGTGACAAACATCCCGGCCAGACAGGTAGCGATCAACCCGGCAAAACCGCCCAGCATCCACAAGTTTTTGCGCCGCCGCTGGCGCTCGTACCGCTCCGCCAACGAGCCGCCTTCACCTGGCGTCCGTGATGGGCTTGGCATAGGCGATGAGATGCTGGGCGGCCCCGCCGGAACAACGCCTGCCGCAAAAGGCGGAGTCGCCACCGCTTCCGAGGACAGTGGGACGCGATACTGCCTGGCCGATAGTTCTTTCAGCCCGTCTGCCTCCACAGCGCTGCGGAAAGCAGCCGCCAGATCGACTGCCGAGGAATACCGATCTGCACGATCTTTGGCGAGCGCCTTGAGCAACACTCGCTCGACGTTTGGCGTAACCTGCGGGTTGACGCGCGAGGGCAGCGGCAAGGGCGAAAAGATGTGATCGTGGACAATCGCATAGGGCGTGTCAGCGTTGAAGGGCACGCGCCCGACGACCAGTTCGTACAGTACCACGCCAAGCGAGTAAATATCTGTCCCGGCGTCCAGGTCGGATTGCCCCTGGGCCTGCTCTGGCGACATATACTGTGGCGTGCCGAGCATCACGTCTTTGCTCAAGGTCGATTCGCCCAGGCTCGCCATCCGCGCCAGCCCGAAATCGGCAATGTAGGGTTCCGTCCCCTTTTCGAGCAGGATATTGGAAGGCTTGATGTCGCGGTGCAAAATGCTGCGCTCGTGGGCGTAGGTCAGCGCCTGCCCCACTGTCGTCATGAGTTTCAAGGTTTCGTCGAGCGTGAGTGGGCTGCGTTGCAGACGCGCCTTTAATGTTTCGCCCTCGATGAACTTCATGACCAGGTACGGTTCGCCGTGATGTTCGTTGTAATCATAGATGGGCACGATGTTGGGGTGTTCGAGCTTGGCGACGATCTGCGCCTCGCGCTGGAAACGGGCCAGAAAGTTTGAGTCCTCCTTGAATGCCGCGTGCAGCACCTTGATCGCCACGTACCGATCCAGATTCGGATGATAAGCACGGTAGACGGTTGCCATCCCGCCCTGGCCCAACTGCTCGGTGATGCGGTAGGGGCCAACGTTTTCGCCAGTCGTGAATGTCATGTGCGCTCCTGTGGAATGAGGTTCCTCACCATCTGAACGGTCTGATGGCAAGTCTCGGATCAAATTGTTAAGCGCCTGCGGGAAAGTTATTACCGACCTGTTATAGCATAATACGCCCTGGACGGCGTCGGGTTGTACAGGTGAGGAGGAAGGGCCAGACGGTGCTAACTGCTGAACCAGTTGAGCAGCCGCCTGACAAGGCCGCGCTTGCGCGCCTGTTCCTGGTGCAGTTCGCGCCGTAGTTGCTCGGTAAGCTGCTCAAGCTCCTCGACGGTCATCCGCGCGCCGTTGACGAGCACCCAGTTGCCGCCCAGGTCGCGCAGTTCGCTTGGCGTGCGCCGGTAGAGTGATCGGTAAATATCCATGTAACGGGCCATTGCGTTTTCGGTATTCACGAGCATCCTCCAACCGTGCGGAGTTTTTACTTAACGGGCTTTCAGAGCCGAACGGGGTTTGGATTTACTGGCTTTGATAGCGCGCTGCGCGTTGGCAAGCATCACCTGCTGCAAGGCACGCTCGACAGCTTCCCGCACGTCGGGGTCGGAATCGGCAGCTAACGCCTGCAAGGGGATCGAGGAGGCAGCAGCTTTCAGTTCGCCCAGGGCGTTGATCGCGGCCACCCGCACCAGCGCGACGTGATCTTCGACCAGCGGCACGAGCAGCGGCGCGAGCTTTTCATCGCCCCAACCGGCAATGACCAGGGCCGCCCCAATGCGCTGGTGTGGAAACGGGCTGAAGCGCGCCTCTTTGGCAATATTCAACGCCTCTTGTGCGTTCAATTCACGCAGCGCACGCCCCACGTCGATGCCGATGTCGAGCACAGCATTATCGGGGATACAGGCTTTCTCCTGGTTCAAGCCGAGATAGCGTACCAGCGCATCGGCGGCACGCAGATCACCGAGCGCGCCGAGCGTTGGAATAAGCTGCCAGTCTTCCAGGGCATAGCCGCCCAGGAGCGCCTCGACCAGTGGTCGCACGGCGCGCTGATCGCGGCGGCGGGCCAGGGCTTTGTGCGCGTGTTCACGGTCAAAATGAGAGGCTTTCGGATCGAGCGCCATCGCCACCTCGCGGCCCAGTGCTCCCCACAACAGGCCCAGCGCCGTCAGCGCGGAGCGCCGTTCACGTTCGGTGTACGGCGCCATCAGTGTGACCATACCGAGCAAACGGCGGGGGCGGCGGGCATCACGCCGGCGAGCGGCGAGCAAGAGCGCCGCGTAGTCGTCGGTCAGGCCCTCCGCGCGAATCTGGGCGGCAGCTTTGGTGATCTGCCCTCGATTGCCAGATAACAGCTTGCGCCACAGGGCGGGCTGCGGAATCTGCGGCTGATTGACGGGTTGATCCTGTTCGCTCACGGTTTCCGCTCCGAAACCCGTTTGTCGTTGAGCAGCATGAATCTGCATCGCCTAATTCTATCACACAACATCTGGGCGGCTAATCGCAGCTTTGACCTGACCTCACTCTCCCGCTGCGCTGGTGGCTGTCACCCGCCGCGTGACTGTTGGCGGCACGGTGCTGGTGCTGGTTGGCAGTGTGGGGGTTACTGAGGGCGTTGCCGTCGCTGGACCCAGTGTAGCAGTGCTGGTCGAGGATGGCGCCCGGCTGGCGGTGGCTGGCGTGATGGGCGTGGATGAAGCCATCTGAGTTGCAGGCACAGGCGTCCGCGTCGCTTGCCAAGTGGACGGCTGAGTCGGTGTCATCAGGATCACTGTCACGGCGGGCAGTGCCAGGGTCGCCGTCGGCACAAAGCGCGTCCCGGTAGCCGTAGCAGTGGGGCTGGCAACTGCTGATGGCGCGCCCAGGCGCGGGACGGCCCACAACAACAGCAGGAGGACGCCAAGCATGGGCAGCAGAAGCCAGCGCCGCCTGGCCGGGCGCGGCGGTTCGTCCTCTACCAGCGGCATCGGGGTCGGCTCGGCGGAAATCGGCGGCTGCGGGATGGGCAGCAGCCGATTTTCCAGATGCTTCAATGCCGAAAGGGCTGCGCCCACTGTACCTGGGTTAACGCCTCGGGTCATGTCCAGCGGGTGCAGTGGCCGCAGCACCGACGGGATCACCGTCATGGGCCGGATCACGACGGGCAGAATTTGCTTGCGCAGGCGGACCGCCTCGGCATATTCCGCCTGGCAGTAGGCGGCGCGGACACTCTCCGGCGAGACCAGGTAGATAAACAGGTCGCAGGCCCGGATATTCCACAGGATTTCGTCCCACCATACCTCGCCGCCGTAGCGGTGTTCGTCGAACCACACCTCGTCGTAGGCGCGGCGCAGGTAATCGGCCAGTTTCGCGGCCAACGCTTGATCGGCACGGCTGCAACTGATGAAAACGCGGGGCTGGCGCATAGTGGCTGTTCGCGCCCCGTTACGGATTCAGGGTGGAGGTCGCGCGCAACTGAGCCGTTGGGAACTCTGGCGGCGTGATTGTCAGCGGTGGCGTGGCCGTCAGGGTAGGCGGCGGTGTGATGCTCGGCGTCAGCGTAATGGTTGGTGTAGCCGTGCGTGTGGGAGTGGGGGTCGGCGTCAGGGTGCGCGTAGGCGTTTGCGTGGGCGTAAAAGTGCGAGATGGGGTATAGGTCAGTGTGGGCGTTAGCGACGGTGTGTATGTCAACGTGCGCGTAGGTGTCAGCGACGGCGTGATCGTGCCGGTCAGTGTGGCCGTTGGCGTGCTGGTAAAGGTGACCGTGCTGGTGGCCGTAGGGGTGAAGGTCGCTGTACTGGTAAAGGTCAGCGTCCTGGTCGGCGTATTGGTGCTGGTCGGGATGGACTGGAAGGTCTGCGTCGCAGCAGCAGCGCGGCGTGTTGCCACGATGTTCAGGTCAAGCGTCACGGTGGGCGCTCCGGGATCTGGGCCGCCAGTGCTGGCCGCCAGCCTACCCAGCACCAGCGCCAGCAGCACCGCCAGCGCCAGCAGCAGCGTGACCGGGATCGCCAGCCGGCGCACAGGAGGACGTGGCGGCGCAGCCACCGCCGAGGCCGGCTGCGCGTCGCCATTCAGCACCAGCCACTGGTATTGGAGCGCCGTCGTAAACGTGTAGGTGTTGGGGGCTGTGGTGCGCAGCACTTCGCGGTATTCCAGCCTCCGCAGCGCGGCTGCCAGAGCCGTTTCGTCCAACGGATCGTCGCTCTCGCGCAGCAGCCACAGCCGTGCGTCCTCCGTGCGCACGGGCATCCCACGATTGGCAGTCGTCAGCGCCGTGACGGCTGACAGCGCGCGGCGTTCGTTGGGCGTGGAGCGTGCCCAGGTGTGACGCAGCACCGGGTCCGCTTCATCGGTGGCCTGCCGGATCACGGCATTCACATCGTGAAGCGTGACTGGCCCTTTCTGGTGGCGTTCGATAGCGCGTTCCCAGATCAACCCGTTCATGACATGTAACAGGTAGGGATGCCCACCCGCCATTGCCTGGATGCCTTCGACGGCATCGGGCTGCACCTCATAGAATGGCGCGGAGGGCCGCCGGATCAGCGCTTCGGCGGCGCTTTCGTCCAGCATCCCGATCCGTTTGTGCAGCAGCGGATCGTTGAGCGGGATGAAGTTTTCCAGCCGGTGCTCGTCCTCAGAATCGACGGCAAAGATGATGTCCATCCGCTCGTCGCGGGCAATCAGTTGGCTCAACGTTTCACCGAAGTCTTCGGGAACGTCACGCCGGTCTATGGCGTCCAGCAGGTAAGAAGTCTCGTCAAACAGGAATAGCAGGCGGCGGTTGCGGCGCAGCGCCGAGAGCGTCACGTCCAGGTAGGTTTCGGAGAACCATTTCCACAGATCGACGCCCGGTTCCTGGGGCAGCGGTGGCAGCCGGTAAGTACTCAGCCCGGCGCTGTCCAGCGCGACGCGGGCCGCATCGGCCATTGCGGCGAACAGCCCGCCCACCTCACTGAAGCGCACATCGGCCAGGTCGATATAAGCCGTCAGGAAGCGCGCCTCGATCTGGTGCGCGATCTGCAAGAGCACGGAGGTCTTGCCCATCCCGCGTTGGGCGATGATGGCAATGGCCTGGGTGCGCCGCCCACCTATCAGGCGCTGGCGAATGAAAGCGAACACCTCTTCTCGCCCAAAAAACAGCGCCGGGTCGGTGGTGGGTCGTTGCGGATCGTAGGGATTGCGGGTTGCTTCGCTCATAATCCTGCGCGCTAAAATGTAAGACCATGCCTGTGACGCGCCAGAGGCACAGTATATCGCGTTGAGTCGTGCCGCGAAATAGTGGTACAATGCCGCGTAGGAGGCACGTGCGGTTGCCAACGCTCAAGTCTGGAGGATACGCAATGATCAACAACGCACGGATTGTTGCCAAATGCCCGGACTGCCAATCGGACATCAGCTTGCCGCCCAAACCTGAACTCTGGATGCGCATCACCTGCCCGGAGTGCGGGACACAATTGGAGATTGTGGACGACGATCCCTGGGAACTCGATTACGCCGAGGATTTTGACGAGGACGAACTCGAACAGGATTTTGAGGACGAACTCGAAGAGCAAGACTTCGAGGAAGTCTTCTATGATGACGAGGCAGATGAGGAAGACGAAGACCCGCCCTGGCAATGATGGCTGTCCGGCAGCATTGTAAGATGTCAGCACATTCTCGGTGACGGTCTGCTCAGGCAGGCCGCTTTCATTCAATACGCTGAGAGATCATGCCGAGCCAACTGGCGCGCCTGGTTCTATCTGGCCTGATCGTTGGGGCGCTGTTTAGCCCGCTTCCTTCGCGTGCCGCCCAGCGATTCGTCCGTTCCGATGTCTGCGCGCTGGTGACGGCCCAGGTGGTTTGCTACGAGGCCCGGCAGTCCACGCCGCACCCGGTCACGCCGCCCGATCAACGGGTGCTGGATTTTGCCATCGCCCCCGATGGCAACTGGCTGGCTTACCGGAGCAACGATACGATCACGCTCACCTCGATTGATGACGATTCGATCAGCCAGCAGGTCGATCCGAACGCTGCGCCGCCCGCCGCGCTCACCCTGCCGCTCAGTACATTGGCCTGGTCGCCCGATGGCCTGGCGCTGGCCTACGTTACAGCCAGTGGCTTTCGCGTGGCTTTCCCGACAGCCGACGGCACGCCCCGCTTTGTAGATATTACGGATCGGCTCGTAGTCAACCTGCGCTTCTCGCCAACCGGACAGCGGTTAGCGGCCCAGGCCGACGACAATACCTGGACACTGTTCTCCATCCAGGCCGATGGAGAAGCCGGCACGGTGCGGCGGACGCGGACGATTGACCAGGCGACAGACGTGGCCTGGCTGGACGACAACAGCCTGATCGCGGCGGCCATTTCCGGCGGGCTGGCGCGTGTCACGGCGGCTGACCCATCCGAAGCATTGACCTGGACCATGCCCGGCGATCATTTCACCAAGCTGATTTCCACCTCGTCGGGGGATGTGCTGGCGCTCCATCCTGATCCCGGCGAAACGATTGGACATGTGGTACGCATTCACGCCGATGGCACGGTCACGAACGTTGGCACGTCCAAGATCGATTCGCAGGCCGAGTGGGGGCCAGACGGCACAACGCTCTACTACATCACCAGTGGCACACCGATCCTGATAGACCGCGCCACCGGCAACGAAAACACCCTGCCCCTGAAGCGCGTAACGCGGCTGGCATGGCCGCCACCCCTGCCGCCTCTTGCCAGCAGCATCCCGATGGACGGCGATCTGTACTTCACCGCGCCAGACACGGGCGGCATTCGCCAGGTGTGGCGGCTGCCCCGTAGCGGTCTGGAGCCGATCACGGCGCTGACTCACCAGGCAGCCAACGTCGAGAGCTTCGCCCTCAGCCCGGATCGATCCCAGGTCGCTGTCGTGGTTGGATCGCAGGTGGGCCTCGAGTCGCCAACTGCTCCCGCCGGGTTTCGCCCGCTCGCCAACCTCAATCGAGGGCAGGGCGGCGAAGTCGCCTGGGAACCGAACCGGCAGCGGATCGCGTTTACCGACGGCAATAACGTCTATGTCGTGGCGACGGATGGGAACAGCATCCCCGTTCAGCTCCCACTGCCCTCAGGCGACAAAAATCCCATCATGAGGTATCATCATCCTCAGTTCAGCCCGGATGGTCGCTATCTGATGGTGGATCAGGAGCAAAACCACGTGCTGATCGATCTCAACAATGGCCGCTCCGCCGCATTGACCACAAATGCGCCCTGGCAGCCGGATAACGTCCTCCTCGAACGTGCACTGCCCAATTTTACGCAGACGTGGCGCATTGATGCTGCCAGAGTCGCTGCCGATCATTCGATCCTGTTGCTGCGCCGGGTTGGCTGGAAAGCCGGGCCAGACGTCGTACAGCTTTACAGTCTTGCGCCGGGCAGTTCGCAGGCCACACCGCGCAGCCGTCTGAACGTGCTGACGGCCAGATGGCTTTCACCCACAGGCCGCTTTGCCGCAGGCTTGCAACGGGTGGGTACAATGGATCAACTGGTCATTGTCGAACTTCAAAGTGGACGCGCAGTGAGAATCCAGGGCGCGACAGCCGTTGAATCGCTTGAATGGGTCTCCTGATGAGGAGGTTTGAATGGCCGAACGAATTTTGGTGATCGAGGACGAACAGCGTATCACCCAATTCATTGAGCGGGGTCTGATCTACGAAGGCTATCGCGTGGAGGTAGCCTACGATGGTCGCAGCGGGTTGGCCGCCGCCCGCGACAACCCGCCCGATCTGGTCATCCTGGACTGGATGCTGCCCGGCTTGGACGGGCTAGAAGTGTGTAAGCGCCTTCGCAGCGCGACCAACGTGCCGATCCTGATGCTGACCGCCAAAGACGAAGTTAATGATCGCGTCACGGGCCTGGATGCCGGGGCCGACGATTACCTGGTCAAGCCGTTTTCGTTCGACGAATTGATGGCGCGTATCCGGGCACTTTTCCGGCGCTCTGTGCCGTCCTCCAGGCCGGAGGTGCTGCACTTCGCCGACCTGAAACTGGATACGGGCACTCACCGTGCGCTGCGTGGTGAGCGGCCCATCGACCTGACGGCCAAAGAGTACGAACTGCTGGAACTGTTTATGCGCAACCCCCGGCAGGTGCTCACGCGGGACGTGATCTTTGATCGCGTCTGGAATTACGATTTCGGCGGCGAGAGCAACATTATCGAGGTATACGTGCGTTACCTGCGCCAGAAGACGGAGGCCGAAGGCGAGTCGCGTTTGCTGCACACGGTGCGCGGCGTCGGCTACGTGCTGCGCGAGCAGTGAGAGAAGCTCACCTCCTGCCCCTCTCGCAAGCAGAGAGGGGTTGGGGGTGAGGTAAACAAAGGTGTCGGAGAATCAAGGCCGGGGGCGGGGTAAGATCTGCGTCAAGTCTGGCGTCTATCTAAGTTCGCTCAGGCCGTTCTCATCAAACGCTTATCTTCATTCGATAAGGTTATCCTATCGACAACAGCAACACCTTAACTGCCAAGCTGCTCCTGATGACCATCCGCACTCGCCTCACTCTATGGTATTCCAGCCTCCTGGCTACGTTGATTCTTGTCTTCGGTATATCCCTCTTCAGTATCCTGAACTGGGCATGGCGCAGCCAGGTTCGGGACAATATGCTGTACATCGCCCAGCAGACTGCGGAGAATATCCGTGTCGATCCTGCCTCCGGTCACCTGATCGCCAATCTGCCCGAAAACCTCGATCTGATCCCCTATTACCTGTACGGTATCCAGGTCTGGGAACGTGACCACCACCTGGCCGGAGCGTCGTCCTATCTGAGCCACTACAGCAAAGCCTTTGATGAGGACATGCTCTTCAACTCGAAGGAAGTGACACGGGATGTTTATCTGGGCAGTTCCCGCCAACACGCCCTGGTCCTGACCACGCCGATCCTGGCGGCAGACGGCCAACTGATCGGCTCGATGCAGATCGTCTCGCTGCTGACAACGATTGACGCAGCCACTGATCGGCTGTTCAAAGTCATGGTCGGCGTGGGCATTGTGGCGCTGGTGCTGTCGTTCATGGTTGGCTCGGTCATTGCGGGGCAGGCACTACAGCCGATTGACAACATCTCCCAGACAGCCAAGCAGATCACCGATGCTGGCGACCTCAGTAAACGTATTCCCTACGACGGCCCGCCCGACGAATTGGGCCAGCTTACAGCGACCTTCAATGCCACACTGGGGCGGCTCGAACGCCTGTTTCTGATGCAGCGCCGCTTCGTGGCAGACGTTTCTCACGAACTGCGCACCCCGTTGACGACCATCCAGGGCAACCTCGACCTGATCAAGCGTTTTGGCAATGATCCGGTGTCTCTGGAAGCGATGGACAGCGAAGTCAAACGCATGACGCGGCTGGTCGGCGATCTCCTGCTGCTGGCGCAAGCTGATAGTGGCCGTCAACTGCTGGTCGAGACGCGAATCGAACTGGCGTCGCTGGTGCTCGAAGTCTTCAAGCAGGCGCAGGTTCTGGCGGAAGAAGTCGATCTGCGTCTGGGCCAGCTTGAGCCGGTCAACGTCCAGGGTGATCCGGATCGACTCAAGCAGCTTGTCCTGAACCTGCTGACAAATGCCATCAAGTACACCCCGGCTGGCGGTCAGGTCATCCTGGAGGTGTCTCAACAAGATGGCTACGCTTTTATCAGGGTTAAGGACACCGGGATTGGCATCCCGAAGGAGGACATCGAGCATATCTTTGATCGGTTCTACCGCGTCGATAAAGCTCGTTCACGGCAGTTGGGCGGCACGGGCCTGGGGCTGTCCATCGCGCGATGGATAGCCGAAGCGCACCGGGGTAAAATCTGGGCTGAGAGCGAGGTCGGGAAGGGTTCTACCTTCATTGTGCAGTTGCCGAGTCTGGACGCGATGACGCCGCCGGACGCGACGCGCGACACTCGCCCGCGTATTCCGGTTCTTCTACGCCGCCCTCGCATCGGGCAGAGCAACCCCACCAAGCGCACATCGACTGCTGCCTCCACCCCTTTTTCGGACGCAGCCACCACGAGGAGCGACACCTATGAACAGAAATTGGCCCCGTCCACTCCTTCTGACCCTGCTGCTCGTTCTCCTGGCTCTGAGCACGACGGGGATCCGAGCCTCGCAAGATAATCCGGCCTTGTCTCAATTGACCACGACTCCGTCCGACGCGCCTACTTTTACTGAAACACCTCAGGCAATTGTCTCACCTTTACCGCCGATAACTTCTACGCCACTTTCGACGCGCGGGCCATCGACTGAATTCATGACGGCTGGCGCTGTGTTCGTGCAGTTGGGCTTCCACGGGCTTATCGAACCCGGCGGCCTGCGTGTGGGCGAGATCAGGCAGGGCAGCCCGGCACAGCGCAGCGGCATGCGCACCGGGGATTTGATCGTGCGGGTCAACAACCAGACCTTCAACATCCAGGACGTTACCGGAACCATTCTTCCCCTCGTCAGCAACCTGCGCCCGGTGCTGACGGTCATGCGTGATGGACGGCAGATCACGATTCTGGTCAACCCAACCGGGCCTGCCACTCCGACACCGATCAGGCCGCCGACGGTCATACCGCTGCCGCCGCAGCGCACCCAATTGGGTGTGGGTTACGACGTCGTTACGGCCACCCTTGCCAGCGAGCGCAAACTCTCTGTCAACTATGGCGCGCTCGTCACCGTGGTTACGCCGCGATCCCCGGCAGACATGGCCGGGATCAAAGTTGGTGACATTATCACGGCGGTGGACGGCGACAAAGTGGATGTGAAACATACGTTGGTGTTCCGCATGATGCCCTACAACGTCGGTGATACGGTCACGTTAACCGTAGTGCGTGGAACGGAAACGGTGCAAATCCTGGTGACGCTGGTACTGCCCGGACGAGCATCCAATTCCAACGGTTGAAATCTTGAATTTGCCCCCTGTCCGGCCCGGCACGAACGGTGGAAACCGGGGCGAACAGGGGGCTGGCAGAAATGACAGTCGGACAAGCAAGCCCGAAAAATCGATTAGCCGTGCCGCCTGCTCCTGGCTTTGTCCAGCACGCTCGGAGCAGGGAAGACGGCGAGCGGCTCAACTGACCGTACAGCTTCCATCAGGCTCCATGCCCGCCGAATCTCGCGCGTAGACCTGAGCAGTGATCAACCCCTGATCGCCGGTATAGCAGCGCACCAGTTTGAAGCCGTTGTCGGCGATGTAGGAACGAATGCTCTTCAGATCGGTATATTTGGGTGTGTCGATCTGCGGCGAAAGAATGAAGATGTCCGGGTTCGTCACCTGCCAGAGCCGGTACCCTTCATAATCGACCAGGAACCAGGACGGCGTGGTGACGGTTTCAATTCCATAGTAGTTCAGGCTGCGGATCTCCAGGAAGTAGTCCTCGTTGCCGACGACAATCTTGTCGGCGGGCAAATCGGCTTTCAGGCGCTTGCCGATCTGCGTGTAATCGTCGCGGAGCGGGTCGGACGAGGCGGCCTGTGCATTCCCCACCAGCACCAGAAAGGCCGCCACACAGATCATGGAGGCCAGCGCCAGCCGATCACAGGGGCCAGCGCGGGAACGGCCTGCTGCTTTCGCGTCAAACAGGTTGGCGACCAACCGCCCCGCCAGCAACGCGAAAATGGGTAAGGAATGCACCTGATAGTACAGGCGGTAATAGCCGTAGCTCGCCAGCATCAAGCCTTCACTGACCAGCAGGAGCGCCAGCAGCAGGCGATCTCCGTCCTCAAATTTGATCAGCGCCAGGCCGACTCCGAAGACAACAATGATCAGTTCCAGGGGGGATGTGCTGACCCAGGCGTCGAGCTGCTGTTGGAGCATGGCAGAGGCATAGGCGCTCTGGCTCTCGATGGTGCGGTTCAGCGGCGCGTAGTTCGAGGCAAAATGGAGCCCCTGTTCCAGGCCCGGCAAAATATGAATCGCCAGGTAAATCAGCATTCCGGTGGCCCCGCCCAGTACGAGTGCGACAAACCGCCCATCCAGGAATAGCCGGCGCGTCGTCCACATCTGGTACAACCAGCGAAGGCCATAGAGCACGGCAAAGGTCAGCCCAAAGCGGTACGCCAGCGCGTGTCCTTCGCCTGCCAGTGCAATACACAGCCCGGTGAGATAATGCGGCCAGGGACGGCGCGTTTGCTGCGCCCACAGGTAAAGATAGATCGCTACAGACAGCATGACCCCGACGAAAAAGTCGGGGCGCACGAAGGCGACAGGGACGATGAGCAACAGCGCAAAGACGACGGCAAACAGGCCAGCCCGCGCCCCGTACATGCGCTTGCCGGACAGGTAGATGAAGGGCAGTGCGAACATCATCAGCAGCATTCGGGCGAAGCGGGCCTGCCAGATGGTATCGCCAAAGAAACGCAGCATCAGGCCAATCGCGTAGTGCGGGCTTGGGTACAAGGGCTGCGGCAGCGGGATCATCTGGCGATACATGGCCTCCCCCAGCAAGCCAGTGTTGGCATATGTCCACTGCACCGACCAGTTATGTAGCTCGTCGATCAGGTTGAGCTGCGGAAAGCGATCCAGATAGTGCACGGCAAGGATGACCACCATTGCGCCCATTGTCGCCGTCGCCACAACCCAGGCTGACCAGGGCAGCACAATCGTGGCGCTTCGCCAGAACAGCCCGACGTAGATCACGATCAGCACCACGAGCGTTCCCCAGCCGCGTATCGCTTCCCGCTGGACTTGAGTCAGGACAATATTCTGAAACGGGGCCGTCCAGATAACGACGATAGCAGCAGTCCCTATGAGCAGCCCGACAAGGCGCACCAGTACGTTTGAGCGCAGTGCGGCCAGGCCCTGCGGCACACGGATGTTGTCGCGCGCCGGGAACAATGCCGCGCCAAACAGCCCGGTTACTGCGACCAGCACCAGAAACGCAGCATACGGCGCGCTGTAGCCCCAAACGATAGGGTTGATGTCAGGATGGTTGAGCAGCACTGCCAGCAACGCAACATGCAGCGCCAACCAGCCGAACGATACCACCCATGCATCCTTTATCCTGGTGCGGACGGCTGCACCGGCAATGGACTGCCACATAGTTGACCCCTGTTCGTCCTGACGGGAACGCGGCAAACAATTGTAGCGACAAACGATCAGGCCAGTGAGAGCGCTCATCGAGCGTTCATCCCGCCAGGAATCGCGGGACGAGTGCGAAGAAATTGGGGCCGCGATCTAATGCTTGTGCATAGCAGCCCTGCGCACCTTCTCTTCCTCAAGGGAACGCCCGAAGAACTTGCCGAGTGTGGTCGTCAGGCTAAAGTCACGCATGTAGCTCAGGTTGTCCGGTGTAAAAGGTTTGGGCGTGATGTTGAACCTGGTCACCAGCGCATTCTCGGCGACGACGTTCGGCACGGCCAGCAGGTCGAGCAGTGAGGTGGTCACAGGCGGGTTGGGGAACACGGCTTGCATGATGGCAACCAGCGGACGGAGCAGCCCAACCGGGACGTGAACCTTGATCCGGCTGGTGTGCAGCGCCTTCAAGACACGATCCACGATCTCCTCGTAGGTCAGCACTTCCGGCCCGCCGAGTTCGTATTCGTGGCCGATGGTCGAAGGATCGTCCACACAGCTGACAAGCACCTCCACCACGTCCCCGACATACACAGGCTGAAACTGCGCTTTGCCATCGCCGACGATAGGGAAGGCAATGGGCGTGAGTTTAATCAGGCGAGCCTGCACATTGGCGAATTCGTCCTGTGGCCCCCAGATAACGGTGGGGCGGGTTGCCGTCCAATCCAAGCCGGATTGGGCGACGTACTCCTGGGCGACGCCCTTGCTGCGCAGGAAACGGTAAGGGCTGTTGGCGCTGGCTCCGTTCTGGCACATATTGATGAACCGCCTGACGCCAGCCGCTTTGGCCGCATCGACGACGTTGATCGTGCCCTGCGTATTGATGGCCTCGTAGGTGCGTTTGCCTTTTTCCATTGAAATGGCAACCAGATGGATCACGGCCTCGACGCCCTGCATCCACTCGACTAGGGTTTCAGGCCGTGTGACATCGCCTTTGACGATCTCGATCTTCGGCTCGACATCGCCCAGGCGAACGAGCGCTTTGTCTAGATTGCCGACCATCGCACGGACAGGTTTGCCGAGTTCGACCAGCCGCCGGACAAGGTTATTCCCAACGTAACCTGATGCTCCTGTGACCAGAATCATCTTTGCCTCCCTACTTTGCCTGCTTTGAGGAAACCATCTGGCCGGGCCAATTGTGCGTTACAGAACTTATTGAACGAATAATATCATCAGAACAATGTGAACGTCAACTGTGGGCAGCTACTCGACGCGGATTATACCCAGGTCAACGTGATCCGAGTTGCCGGCGGGCAAGCGCGCTCCTGGATCATGGGCGTCATACAGTCCGGCGATCAGGTGGTAGCCGCCGGAAGGTAGAGTGGTCGGGATCAGAAGCCCGTGCAGATCCGTCACTGCCTGCCCAGGTTTCCAGGTGGTTGTGAGCGCCAGATTGTTGCCCGGTTCGCCGTCATGCTGCGCGACCAGTTGGCCCTGATCGTTGAGCAGTTGGACGAACACCTTGTAACGCTGCGTCAGGGGTTGGTCGGTGCTCCAGGTCAGGGTGACGCCAAGTACGTCGCCCGGCTGCACACGGTTCGCGCTCAACGTGACGCTTTGCAGCCTGATCGAGTCGCCGAAGCGAGCGTTCATGCCAGTCGTCACCCCAGCGGACGATGGCAGTGTGGCGTACTGCACCAGCCGCACGTCGCCGTACCAGGTCGAACTGGCTTCAAAGGCGCTGGCGGTCAACGTCTTCTCGACGACACGGTTGGGGTCGCGCTCGGCCTCGCCCCAGTACAGTACGAATATGCGGCGGTGGTGGGCGATCACGTCTTTGACCGCCGATTCTGCCGCCGCGTCGTCACCGCCTAGCCCGGCAGGCAGTGTGTAGAGCGGCGCACTGCCCCGGTAGTAATAGGTGAATACTTCTTGCTGGTTGGGCGCGTCGAGGATGATGGCGTCGTTGGGGCGCGGGTTGGCGGCGATCAGCCGGGCCATTTCTCGGTAGTTCGGACGGGCATAGACTCGCGCGTCGTAGAGATTTGCCAGCGAGTCGGATGCGGCAGTCAGCATCCAGAACAGGCCAAAGCCTGCCGCCAGCCGGGGCAGCGCCTCGACGAGGATAAACAAATTCGGCGATCCGATCTCCCACAGCAGCCAGACGCCCCGCCCGATCAGCAGCGCCGAGGCGATCTGCGCCGGCAGCAGGAATTTGAGATTGGCTTCGCGGAACAGGCCGAGCGCAAACAGCGGCCCCACCGTGACCAGCAGCCACAGCCAGGGCGCGAATCGCCGCCACCACGAGGGCTGCGGGCGGCGCACCCAGTCCGGGAGGAGCGCGGCGAGCATAAACAGCGCAGGCCAGCCATAGGCCAGCCAGGGCACCGTGCTGGCCGTGTTACCAAAGATCAGCCAGCGGGCCACCGTTGCCACTCCGTCGCCCAACGAGATGGGCTGCCCGGTGCGCGGCCAGCCTGTGACCTGTACCAGCGCTGCACCCAGTTGGGGCAGGAACAGGATCAGCGTCAGCCCATTGAGCACAACGTACAGAGTAAGCGGGCGCAGTGGCCGCCTGCCGATCCACCACAGCACGAACAGGATGCCCTGCGTGACCATCACAAAGGGGTAAGTGTATTGTGTGTACAGCCCGGCGGCGTTCAGGAGCGCCAGCGCGAGTGACAGTTGCCAGGCGGGGCGAGCCGTCCAGCGCACAAAGACCAGCATGGAGGCCGCCGCAAACAGCGCCAGCGCGGCGTACATCCGCGCTTCCTGGCCGTAGTAGACGCTGAAGGCATTGACCGCAACCAGCAGCGCCGCGACCAGGCCCGCGCCACCGGAGAACAGCACGCGGCCCAGGCCATAGACACAGGCGACGGTCAACACACCGGCAAAGGCCGAGAGTGCGCGCAGGGCAAATTCACTCTCACCGGCCACCGTCAGCCAGCCCTTCAAGACGACGTAGTAGCCGGGCGGGTGAATGTCCAGGCGTGAGGCTGCGATCAGGTCGGGCAGCGAACGCTGCGCCAGCCGCAGGCTGTTGCCCTCGTCATTCCACAACGATTGGTGATCGATCTGGTGAAAGCGTAGTAGAGTCGCCAGCAGCAAGATCGCCAGCGGCAGCAGGCGGTACACGCGCCGTTGTAGAGCCGCGCCAGCCAATTCTGTCATCGCTTACGGTTTGCGAGTCGCATAATTCTTTATCGCGTCGTAGACGGGGTGCGGCGTGAAGTCGGGATCGAGCATACGGAAATAATACTGGCTCTGGTTCTTCTCGTGGTCGTCGGCATTCTTGAAAAACCAGTAGCACATGACGCCGACGAACGGCCACTCGTCGCGGGCGCGCTGGTAAGCCTCTACAGCATAACGCGCGGCCTGCTCTTCCGTGACCTGCCCGTAACGCAGACGATCCTGGATGTCGGGCGCGGTGGCCTCATCGGGCACCGGATTCCAGGCCACCTCACCGATCCAGATCGGCTTGGCGGCGTCGCCATTGGCGATCATCATGTCGCGCAGCCACAGCACATGGCTGAAGTTGATGACCGTCGGGCGCATCCGCCGATCCGTCGGCCCGCTGAACAGCCCGTAACCCTGCGCGCCCAGGATGTCGAAACAACGCGCCGCACCCGCATCATACATGCGCTGTAAAAACACCAGGTCGTTCAGGTTGGCGTCGCTCAATTCGATGGTTTGCGCCAGCGTCGCGCTGATCACCGAGATCGATGGATCAACCGCTTTGAGCGCCCGGTATGTGCGGCACAACAGGTCGGTGTAGGCCTGCGGGTTGACGGCCTGTTCGCCCCACTCCGGGTAGATATTCGGTTCGTTCCAGACCTGGTAGTAGTGGATGCGGCCCTTGTAGCGAGCGGCGACTGCTGTCGCATAGTTGACAAAATCCTGAAAATCGGCGGGCGGCGCGTGCCCTGCCAGCGCGCCAGACGGCTGGCTCCAGGCAGGTGGCACACCAAGACGGGCAATGATGCCGACATGATAGCGCTCGGCCAGCGCGACGATGTTGTCGTATTTGTCCCAGGCGCTGATGGCATCCGGCTGGCCGTCGCCATTCAGGTCGTTGCGATCATCGACGAAGTTGCCGCGTTCTTTGATTTCGATGTCCGCCCAGGGGAACTGCTGGCGAATCCAGCCGATTCCGGCGTCAGCGATCAGCTGCATCTGCCGCTCGCGCTTGCTTTTCTCGGCTTCCTGCTCCAGAAAGGTGTTGACGCCGACGGGGTTGCCCTCAAAACGCGGCACGCTCGTACTGCTGGCGGTGACAGGCTGGCGGCGCGTCCAGTTGCCCAAGTAATTCAGGAAGCCATAGACCTGCTTGGCCGGCGCTTCTTCACCTGTGACACTGTAGAAAAGCCGCCAGGCCAGCCCATGAAAGCGCAGATCGAGCAGCAGCCCGACCAGCAGGGCGATGGCAACAACACAGAGGATGAGCAGGCGACACTTTCGGGAATGGATGATATTCTGCATGTGGCGGATTATAGCGCGGCGATTGTGGAAATCGGTTCAGCGGCTGGCATAGATTGTCGCCTCGTAAAGGGTGGTCATGGTCTCGCACTGAGCATCGAGCGAAAAGCGCTTGCGGGCACGCTCGTGGGCTGTCCGCCCAACCTGCTCGGCGAAGGCGGGCTGCAACATAAATTTGCCGATCTGGATTGCCAGATCGCGCGCATCACCCGCCGTCGTCAAAAAGCCCGTGATCCCCGGATCGATGATCTCCATCGCGCCTGCCGTGCGCGTTGCTATAGCGGGCTTCCCTGCCGCGGCGGCCTCGATCAGGGCCTGCGGCAGTCCCTCCTTGCGTGAATGCACCACGACAACAGTACTGGCTGCGATGACTGCCTTTGAGTCAAGTTCTTTGATCCAGGTGATCGGGTTGGGCGGGTGGATTTTGGCCGCTTGCTTGAACAGGTTGTAGCGCAACGGCCCCGTCCCGACGATTGCCAGGTTGGCAACCGGCACACGTTGCAGAAGGCGCTGGTAGGCTTCCAGCACAACCACGTGGCCCTGCCCCTCGACCATTGGCGCGATCATGGTGACCAGCGGCCCTTCAGGCAGACCGAGCGCGGCTCTGTCCGGCACAGGCGGCGGCGTAACGCCGATCTCTATGCCGGGATAAACCACGTAAATTCGATCTGGCAGGGAGTACAGCGTCAACAGATCGCGCTTGAACAGCTCTGAGGGCACGATAACGCGATCTATTCCCCAGCGCATCAGCCGCATGTAGGCCCGCTGCAACAGGCTGCCTGCGAGCGTTTGTCTCTCAGTAAAGGGCAGATCGTAAAGGGAGGCCAGCGTCGGGATGCCCTGCCAGCGCCCGGCCAGCGCCGCGTAGACGACGGCTCGCTTCCCCAGGGCGTGGATCAATTCAATGTCCTGCTCCCACAGCAGCCTTCGCAGCCTGCGCAAAGCTGCGAAATCGAGCCGCTGCTGTGCATTGAGGGCGTTCTCGCCGCCCCGCAGCGCTATCACTGTGGGTTGGATGCGGCTGCGATCCAGAAGTGGCACGAGCCTCACCAGGTCGCGCCGTGCGCTGGCGAGGACGAAGCCCTCGTCGTCTGCCAGGCGCACCTCGCCGTCCAGTTCGGCAGTATCATCCAGCAGCAGGAGGATGCGCATGGACAACTCCTAGAAGACGGCTGACCTCACCCCCTATCCGCGAAGCGGAGAGGGCGACCGGGAGACCAGGAGGGCGGGGTGAGGTCAGGTGACCCAGCCTTTGGCGCGCTCGACGGCGCGCAGCCAGCTACTATACAGCGCATCGCGCTCACCCGCACTCAGGCGCGGCTCGAACGTGCGCTCGACGCTCCACTGCCGGGCGATCTGCTCCGGTGACTGCCAGAAGCCGACAGCCAGACCGGCCAGGTAGGCCGCGCCGAGGGCCGTCGTTTCGGTGGTCGCCGGGCGCTGGACGGGAACGCCCAGAATATCGGCCTGGAACTGCATCAGCCAGTTGTTGGCCGTTGCACCGCCGTCGACGCGCAGCGCATCCAACTTGAGATGAGCGTCGCGCATCATCACTTCCACCACGTCACGCGTCTGGTAAGCGATGGCTTCCAGCGTGGCCCGCACAATGTGGGCGCGGTTGCTGCCGCGCGTCAGGCCGACGATGGTGCCGCGCGCGAAGCCATCCCAGTGCGGCGCGCCCAGGCCGACAAAGGCCGGAACAACGTACACGCCGCCCGTGTCCGGCACACTGGCCGCCAGGCTCTCCGATTCAGCCGATGTTCGGATCAGCCCTAGCGCGTCGCGCAGCCATTGGACGGCAGCCCCGGCGATGAATACGCTGCCTTCCAGCGCATAGGTCGCCTGCTGCTGATCGCCTAGCTGCCAGCCGATGGTCGTCAGCAGGCCGCCGGGCGATGCCACGTCCCGCTCGCCGGTGTTCATCAACAGAAAGCAGCCCGTCCCATAGGTGTTCTTGACGCTGCCCGGCGTGAAACAGGTCTGGCCGAAGGTCGCCGCCTGCTGATCCCCGGCGGCCCCTCCCAGCGGGATAGCTGCGCCAAGACATTGAGGATCCGTCTCTCCATAGACTGCGCTGGACGGCCTGACTTCGGGCAGCAGGGCGCGAGGCACATTCAGAAGTCGCAGCAGTTCGTCATCCCAGGAACGGGTGTGAATGTTGTAGAGCATGGTGCGGCTGGCATTGCTCACGTCCGTGACGTGCAGTTGGCCGCCTGTCAGGTTCCACAGCAGCCAGGTGTCCACCGTCCCGAAGGCCAGTTCGCCGTTTTCGGCGCGCTCTCGGCTGCCCGGCACGTGGTCAAGTATCCACGCCGCTTTTGTGCCGGAAAAATAGGCATCAACCACCAGCCCGGTGCGCGCCCGGATGTCCTCGGCGTACCCATTGGCCTTGAGTTGCTCGCACACCGGCACGGTGCGGCGGCACTGCCAGACAATCGCGTTGTAGACCGGCTGGCCCGTCTTGCGATCCCAGATCAGAGTCGTTTCGCGCTGGTTGGTCACGCCAATCGCGGCAATGTCGCTGGGCTGGGCACTGGCCTTAGCGATCACCTCGTTTGCGACGGCAAGCTGGCTATCCCAGATGTCGGCGGGATTATGCTCGACCCAACCCGGCTGCGGGTAAATCTGCGGGAATTCCTTCTGTGCGATGGCAATGGGCCTCCCCTCAGCATTGAACAGGATGGCGCGAGAACTGGTCGTGCCCTGATCGAGGGCCAGAATGTAGGGGGGCATAACGGTATACTACCCTTCGGCGTGAATAAACTCGTGCTGGATCAGCCAGTTTAGCAACTGCTCTTCATTCGGCTCCGTCAGCATGGAGCCACGATTGACGCCGCGCGGGCTGGCGCTTTTGGGCAGCGGCGCGGGTTCCTCGTAGGGCAGGTCTTCGCCTGCCATCGCCACCACCAGCGTTGGCACGGACAGGAATCCCGTCCAGTTCAGGACCCGTTGCTCAATCGTCTTGTCCTGATCGATGAACAATTCCCGGTAAGGAACGTGCTCGTTGTTGAGCACGCGCCGGGCAAGCGTAACAAACGGGCATGGGGTAGTGCGGCTGTACATCACGAGGTCTTTCATGGAAGCCATTCTCCATCTGTCCGGTTATCGGGCGATGAATGTTCCGCCCGCTCTATCCCAAAGACTTTCGATCACGGGGTCTTGGTCGGCGTCGGCACACGTGCCGTCGGCGAAGGCTCCGGCAGTGACTTCGGATCGAGGAAGCATAGCAACCCGTTGACGATGCCCTGGGCCAGTCGATCCGTGTGGTTCTGCAACAAATCCCGATCATAACTCAGGAAGCCAAGTTCCAGGATCACCGCCGGTGTGGACGGCGCGATCTCGTGGAAGGCATGGTAATCGGTCATGTTGACGGTAATGCTGCCCGGCGTAAACGGCAAGCCAGTGACGGCGCTGTAGTTATCGCGGACACAATCATTTAGCGCCAGGTCACGGTCCCGAGCGCTGAGGCGTTCGGTGGGGTTCGTCACCTTGAAGCCGGAGTGATTGTAACCGTCGTTAAAATTGTCGCACGAATCGGCGTGAAGCGAAATAAAGGCGGCAGCCTGGTAGCCGAACAACCGGGTATCCCATTCTTCCAGTTTATCAACCGTGAAGCCGCGCCCCCGGAGGGTGGCGATGACCTGATCGGCCACCTTCATGGCAACTGCGGCTTCGTTGAACCCATCAGGGCAGACTGTCCCCGGATCGACGTTGCCTTTGGTTGAGCCGCGCGTAGCAATGCCGCTGTGTCCGGGCACGATGCCGATCCGGTTGAACCAGATGGGCGTCGGCAGAAAGGTGGGTGTGGCATCAATCTGCGCAGCGGTAGCCTGGGCAATTGCCAGATTGCGAACCGCGCCAGCCGCCAGGAAGTCCGGTGAAGTCCACCACATGAACACAGTAGCCGCGATCACGGCAGCGGCAAAGGTGATGATCAGTGAGCGTACAGTGCTGAAGGTTGTGACCAGCGTGTAGCGTTCCTTGCGCTGCGGGCGACTCGTGGCCGGGCTGCTGGCCTGGGGTGAGCGCGACGCTGCTTTTTTGGCCGCAACGGTTTTGGCTGAAGGAATGATGAATTCCGGCGCGGCAGGCGCTTCCTCCGGTGCAGGCGGCATTTCCGGTGCGATGTGCTCCGCCGGGATCACCTCCGGCACTGGCTCGGGGATCGGCTCGGAGGGGCTACGCTGTTCAGGTTGATCGACCAAGAATTGTCTCCCATGTACTGGGACAGTGGTAATCCAGTATGTTAACCACGCGCCGCCTTGCGCGCAAAAGTCCCGATCTACTCGGAAAACTCTGTGCTACAATGCACAGTATATCCTGCTTGCCGCTACCCCTGCGGGTCTATGCGCCGACAACTACCGTACACCTGGGGCCTGACCGTCTTACTTTTGACAGCCTTTCTTGTGGCGGGCTGCAATTTTGGCTCTCCGCCGCCCGCCACCCTGCAAGTCCAGTTCCCGACTCTGGCTGCCAGCGCGCCGGGAACCCGCTTGCCTACGGCCTCGCTGCCTGCCGGGGCGGGCAGCAGCCGCCCCATTGATCCGGGCATCCGGGACATCCTGGACAGCGTACAGAGTGACCGGCTGATGGTGGCGGTGGGCACACTGGTCGATATGCAAACGCGGCACGTCCTCTCCAAAACGACGACCACCATCGGCGGCATCGACGGCGCACGCGATTGGCTGCTAGCACAGTTCAACGCTATCCGCGCTGAAAACCCGGATCGCCCGATCAGCATATGGACACAGCCTGTCCCTTTGACCTGGAACGGGGTCAGCGTGACACCCTACAACGTCGTTACCGTCTTTCAAGGGACGGACGTGGGCGCCGGTGTGCTCGTGCTCGGCGCCCACTATGACAGTATTTCGACAGACTATTATAACGGCCAGGCCTACGCACCGGGTGCGAATGACAACGCTTCGGGCGTGGCGGCCCTGCTTGAAATTGCGCGTATCCTGGCTCCGCTCTCACACCGGGCCACGATCCTGTTTGTGGCCTTCGCTGCCGAGGAAACGGGTCGCCAGGGCAGCCTGGCCTTCGTCAAGAATTATTTGCAGGCCCAGAGCAAGCCAGTTGACGTCAGGGGCATGATCAACCTGGACATCATCGGCAGCGAGGTTGGGCACAATGGAGAGGTCGATCACCGCACCATCCGGCTGTTCTCCGCCGATCCCAACGACTCTCCCTCCCGGCAATTGGCGCGGCAGTTGGCATTGATTATCAGTACCTATCTGGACGACGCGGACCCCGTCGTCCAATCCGCCGAGGAACGGGTCGGACGGTGGGGCGACCACCAATCGTTCAGTGCGGCGGGCTACCCATCGGTGCGCGTCATTGAGGGGCTGGAAGACCAGACGCGCCAGCATACGCCCCGCGACACGCTCGACAACGTACAGCCTGCCTATCTGATGCGCACGACGCGCGCAGCGCTGGCGGCGATCACGATCCTGGCCGACGGCCCGGCTGCTCCCGCTGATCTGTCACTGCGGATGCCGCTCACCAATTCGCAGGCCGAAACGCTGCGCTGGACGCCCTGCCCCGGCGCAGTACGCTACCTGGTCACGCTGCGACAGACCTCCTCGCTGTATTACGACCAGGTGTTCACTGTGGCGGCCTCACCCGCGCCAGAGTTGACGTGGGGCGGCTTAACCCAATACGCCACCGTCGCCGTCGCCGCCGTCGATGCCGCCGGGCGCATGGGGCCGCTGACACCGGAAATGCCCCTCTCGGCGCTCCGTCGAGATTGACTGCCGAGATTGACTGCGTCGTCTGACGAGCGTGCCCTGAGCGCTGGCCCGTCGCAGGTTGACGGGGCGGTTCGCGCATGTTAAAGTTAGCCCCGTTGGGGGTATGTTGAGCGTCAGGTATCCAACCCTATTATCGGATACCCACACGCAGCGGCATCAGCCGTTTTCTAGTTTCATCCAATTTATTCGTGTGATACCGTACCCCAGCCGCCCGTAGCCAAACAAAGGGACACCCAACAAACTTCGGTTGCCCACTTGGAGGAGGGAGTGTCTGGGCCAGGCGCTCCCTCTTTGTCGTGGGTCTTTTGTTTGCGGCGGTAGCAGTCGGAGTACGGCAGGGAGGTAGAAAGATGACCTCAGAATTGGCCCTGAGATTGGTCGGTATGATTTTGCTGGCCCTGCTGGGCGCGCGAATCGGGATCGAGGTCGCCGCGCCGCCGCTGGCTCCAGATATCTTCGCCCTTATTTTTGGCCTGACGGGGGCGCTGGTGGGCCTGATCCTCACACCCTACGTCACGACGCGCCCGGCGCGAGCTGCACGCCATGTTATCCGGGAGATGCCCGCCGAGGTGCTGCTGACCTCGATCATTGGTTTGATTTTCGGGTTGATCATTGCAGCCTTGTTTTCTGTACCGCTTGGCTTGCTGCCACCACCCTTCAGCCAGTGGGTTCCTTCGATTGTCGCAGTCGTCGCAGCCTATCTGAGCATTACCATTTTCGCCTTTCGCGCCCAGGACGTGTTCCGGCTGGCCCGCGAACTGTTCCGGGGCGGCACGGAAGCGGCTCGCGTCGAAGTAATGCCAACGGAGGCGCAAATCTTGCTGGATACGAGCGTGATCATCGATGGGCGTATCCTGGACATCAGCAAGACAGGCTTTCTGCTCGGCACGCTGGTGATTCCACGCTTCGTGCTGGCGGAGCTACAACACATTGCGGATTCGGGCGACGTGCTGCGCCGCAATCGCGGACGGCGCGGCCTTGAAATCCTGGAGGAGCTTCAGCGAGGCAGCAAAGCGCCGGTGCATGTCGCGGACATCGAAGTGGAAGGTGTACGCGAGGTTGACGACAAACTGGTGGTACTTGCCAAGCAGAACCAGGCGCTCCTCATGACCAACGATTACAACCTGAACCGCGTCGCAGAACTGCAAGGCGTCAAAGTTCTGAATATCAACGAGCTTGCCAACGCCGTCAAAGCCATCTTTCTGCCGAATGAGACGCTGACCATCACGATCATTGCCGAAGGCAAGGAGCAGAACCAGGGAGTCGGCTACCTGGACGATGGTACAATGGTTGTGGTGGAGGATGGTAAGCGGCATATGGATCGCACCATCGAGGTCATCGTGACGCGCATGATTCAAACGGCAGCGGGCAAGATGTACTTCGCCCGCCCCCTGGAAGACTCACGTCGATAGTTCGGCCACAGCTTGATCCTTGATCCGGCCAGTGAAGGGCCACGTTCTCGTGGTAAAATTCCTGGGCGGATCATTCGTAATTTTTAGACTAATCGTTTCCAGCTATCGGGATAGCTAAGAAGGAACGTTCACCGCCATGACACTGCGTGTTTTCAACGTCCTGCAGCGCGAGAAAGTCGAATTTGTGCCCATCACGCCCGGCAAAGTCAATATGTACGTGTGTGGCCCAACCGTTTATGACCACGCTCACCTGGGCCATGCCAAAACCTACGTGTCCTTCGACATGATCGTGCGCTATCTGCGTTTCACGGGTTACGATGTGCTGTACGTGCAAAACCTGACCGACGTAGGGCATCTGCTGGATACGGGCGAAGACCGTATTCTCAAGAAGGCACGGCAGGCGTCCGCGACCCCGATGCAGATCGTGGAAATGTATGCCCGCAGCTACTTCGAGGACATGGACAGACTCGGCGTCGTCCGTCCGGATATCAGCCCGCGCGCCAGCGCCCACATTCCCGAACAGATCGAGATGATCCAGACGTTGATCGATAAAGGACATGCCTACGTTGCCGACGGCAACGTCTACTTCGACGTAACAAGCTGGCCGGATTACGGCAAGCTGTCGCATCGTCGCCTTGAGGAGCAAGAAGCCGGGTCGCGGCGGCTGACGGGCGATGGCAAGCGCAACCCACAGGATTTTGCGCTCTGGAAACGGGCCGAGCCGGAACACATCCTGCGTTGGAACAGTCCGTGGGGCGTGGGCTATCCGGGCTGGCATATCGAATGCTCGGCCATGTCCCGCAAATATTTAGGCAACACCTTCGATATTCATGGCGGTGGCATCGACAATATCTTCCCGCACAATGAGTGCGAGATCGCCCAGAGCGAAGCGGCCAACGATGCGCCATTCGCCAATTACTGGCTGCTGGTCGGCAGTCTGACCGTCAACGGCGAGAAGATGTCCAAGAGCGTTGGCAACTTCGTCACGATCAAGGATGCATTGAAAAAGTACCGCCCGGAAGTGATCCGCACGTTCGTGTTCCAGGCGCATTACAGCAACCCAATTGACTACAGCGACGAAGCACTGTCGGGCGCGGAGAAAGGCTGGGAACGGCTGATGACGGCGGTGCGCCTGACCCGCGAGAAGTTGCGTAATGCCCCCGACGACGGCGCAGGCAGCAGCTTCCAGGCGGTGCTGGACGAGGCGCGGCAGAAATTCACCGAGGCAATGGATGATGATTTCAATGCACCGGTAGCGCTGGCAACCTTGCAAAGCCTGACCGGAGAAGTTAACAAGCTGCTCAACGGCGCAGAGCCGGTGGGCAAGGCCACGCTGGAAGCCATTGAAAAGACGTACACTGACCTGGGCGGGCAGGTCCTGGGTATCATCCCGGCAGCAGAGGTGTCGTCGGCCAACGCGCAGCGTGAGGATGGGCTGATCCGGCTGCTGATCGAATTGCGCAACCAGGCCCGCGCCGAAAAGCAGTACGCGCGCTCCGACCAGATTCGCAACCAGTTGAAAGCACTGGGCATCACGCTTGAAGATCGGCCTGACGGCACGTTCTACCGAATCGATTAGAAAGCAGGCGGGCGGTGTCCGAAATCATCTACGGACGTTGGGCCGTGATGGAGACGATGCGTGCCGGGCGTCGGCAGCTTCAACAGATGGTGCTGGCTGAGGGCATCGAAGAGAAAGGCATCGTCAATGACCTGATGGCGGAAGCCAGACAGCGCGGCCTGCCCATCAAGCGCATCCCACGCCGTATGATGGACGATCTGGCGAAAGGTGCGAACCACCAGGGTGTGATCCTGCGTACCGGGCCATATACCTACGCCGAGATCGAAACGGTCCTGAAACTGGCGGAAGAACGCAAAGAGAAGCCGTTTTTGCTCGTCCTCGACCTGCTGCAAGACCCACAAAATGTGGGGGCGCTGCTGCGCGTGGCCGATTCGGTGGGTGTGCACGGCGTCGTCCTGCAAGATCGGCGCGGGGTGGGCATTACGGCGGCAGTGACCAATGCCTCGTCGGGTGCGGCGGAACACCTCAACGTCGTTCAGGTCACGAATCTGGTCAACGCCATGAAGCAGCTGAAGGATTGCGGGGTGTGGATGGTCGGGCTGGACATCGGGCCGAACATTGTGCCGATTGACCGCGCCGACCTGAACATTCCGCTGGGCCTTGTGCTGGGCAGCGAGGGCGAAGGAATGCGGCGGCTGGTACGGGAAACGTGCGATCTGCTGGTTACGCTGCCTATGCGCGGGCATGTCGAAAGCCTGAACGTCGCCACCGTCGGCGCGATTGCACTGTACGCCGCCTGGCAGGCCCGTTCGTGGCAGGGCTGGTCGCAGGTACGGTAGGTTTTGTCCCCACTGGGCACTGAATGGGACATTGGCTCCCCTCTCCAACTCGAGAGGGGTCAAGGGTGAGGTCAAAAGGCAAATCCGCTGGAATATCCGGGCAAAGGACAGTACAATGGCCCGGTTTTTACGCCTCCGACTCAAGAAGGACGCTCAATGGCAGACCACAAGGCACTTTATGCCCAGGCCCGGTACTACGATATCGTCTTTGACCGGGACGTATCCCACGAACTGAATTTCGCCTTCAACATGTACCGCGACTTGAACCAGGGCCAGGAACCCAAAGCCCTGATCGACATCGCCTGTGGGCCGGGCTACCATGCGCTGCAAGCCGCACAGCGCGGCCTGCGCGTGATCGGCCTCGATCTGCGCGAGGAGATGGTCCAGCTTGGCGCAGAGAAAGCTGCCGCGCTCGGCGTTAAGGTGACGTGGCTGGCCGAGGACATGCGCACGTTTTCGCTCTCGCCCGCCGTCGATATTGCGCTGAACATGTTCGATAGCTTTGACGTGCTGGCAACGGATGACGACGTTTTGGCACACTTCAAGGCCATGTATGCCAACATCACACCCGGCGGCATCTACCTGATCGACCTCTCTCACCCGCGCGATACGGCCTACGGCGTGTACGGCGATTTCGCCTACACGGGCCAGCGCGATGGGATCAGCGTCCGAATCGAGTGGGAGGTCCACCGGGGCTTTGATCTGATCACCGGGCTGTCGGACGCGACGACGCACCTGTATGCCACCCACCCCGACGGCACAGTGGAGCATTTCGCGTCTCGCGCCAGCGAGCGTCTGTACATGCCGCGCGAACTGAATGCACTGGTCGATAAGGCGGGCGGGTTCCGTAATGTTGGCTGGTACGGCAACTTCCGCAAGAATCAGCCGCTCGACTTCAGCAGCAACGCCACCCGCGCCATCGCTGTGTACCAGCGTTTGGCGTAGCAACGCCCTGGGCTGAAGCCTGGGTCAAAACTGACATTCGGCCTATGCACCAGCGACGATTGGCTTTGACTTCGACCCGCGTTCGCCTTAAAATCCCGTTAACAACTGGCACCTGACGCCAGGGTCGTAGCGCGCTGCGCTTAACTTAAAAGAGGTTTCGTATGAAAGAGTACACCACGGATCAGATAAGGAATGTTGCGCTGGTAGGCCACCAGGGCGCCGGTAAGACGAGTCTGGTGGAGGCTCTGCTCTTTACTACCGGCGCGATCTCACGCATGGGCAAGGTCGCCGAAGGAACGACAGTGTCGGACTTCGACGAGGACGAAAAGAGCCGCCAACTCTCCATTACCACTTCACTGATTCCGATAGAGTTCGAGAACTGCAAAATCAACCTGCTTGACACACCCGGTTATACCGATTTCCAGGGCGAGGTGAAAAACGCGGTACGGGTCTGCGATTGCGTCCTGGTGGCCGTCGATGCCGTCGCCGGGCCGGAAGTCGGCACGGAACTGGCCTGGCAGTTCGCCGAAGAGTTCAACCAGCCGATCATCGTGGTCGTCAACAAGATCAACCGGGAAAACGCCAATTTCCAGCGCACGCTGGACGCGCTGCACACTCGCTTCCCGGATTACAAGTTCATCCCTGTGTTGTTGCCCATTGGTGAGGGGCCTGCCTTCAAGGGCGTGATCAACGTCCTGACGCAGAAGGCGTATTACGGTACAGGCGCGGAACGCAGCGAACCGCCCGCAGAAATGGCGGACGAGATTGCCAGCGCCCATCTGGCCCTGGTCGAGGCCGCCGCCGAAGCCAACGATGAGCTGATTAACAAGTATTTCGAGACGCAAGAGCTAACGCCCGACGAGATCCGCGACGGGATGCGCATGGCAGCGCGCGACGCCAACCTCAAGACCGTTCCGGTCTTCGTGGCGGCGGGCGAGGCCAACATTGCGACGGTTCCGCTGCTGGAAGCGCTCACCGTCTACGTGTCGCCGCCATCAGGCCGGCGGGTTGCCCTCGCCAACGAACCGGGTGAGGAAGTTCAATTCTTGCAGCCGCCACAGACCGACGACGGGCCACTGGCCGCCTTCGTTTTCAAAACCACGACGGATCGTTTCGTCGGCACGCTGAACTATTTCCGCATCTTCAGCGGCAGCCTGAAGAGTGGAAGTACCTATTTCAACGCGGATCGCAATCACGAGGAGCGCTTCGGCCAGCTTCTGATTATGCGTGGCAAAGAGCAGATTCCGGTCAACGTGCTCCACGCAGGGGATATTGGCGCGGTTGCCAAGCTGTCGATGACGCAGACCGGCGATACCATCTCGACGAAAGAGAAACCCATCAAACTGCGCAAGCCGACCTACCCGGCCCCGATTTATGCCGTCGCGCTTGATCCTAAGACACAGCAGGACGGCACGAAGATGGGCACGATCCTCACGCAGCTTGTGCAGGCCGATCCGACTCTGCACTGGCGGCAAGACCCCGAAACCAAGCAAACCGTCCTGGAAGGCATGGGCGACATTCACATTAGCATCGCCATCAGCCGGGCGGAACGTCTGGGCGTTGGGCTGAACACCTCGCTGCCCAAAGTGCCATACCGCGAGACGATCACCAAAAAGGCCGAAGCGCAGTATCGCCACAAGAAGCAGTCCGGCGGGGCGGGCCAGTTCGGCGAGGTTCACCTGCGCATCGAACCGCTGCCGCGTGGGGCCGGCTTCGAGTACAGGAACGAGGTGTTCGGCGGCGCGATCTCGCAATCCTTCATTCCCTCCATTGAAAAGGGCATCCGCAGCGTCCTGGAACAGGGTGTGATCGCCGGGTATCCTATCGTGGACGTGATGGCTGCGGTCACGGACGGCAAGATGCACCCCGTAGACTCGAAAGACATTGCTTTCCAGATTGCCGGGCGTGAAGCGTTCAAGGAGGCGTTTGTGCAGGCCGCACCGGTCCTGCTTGAACCGCTCATGAACGTGCGCGTCATCGTCCCGGAAGAGAACATGGGCGACGTGATCAGTGACTTCACGTCGCGTCGCGGGCGCGTGATGGGCATGGATACTGAGCACGGGCGCAGCGTGGTGACGGCCATCGTGCCACTGGCTGAAATGCAGCGCTACAGCAACGATCTGCGCTCGATGACGGGCGGGCGGGGCGTCTACACCATGACCTTTGATCGCTACGAACCGATGCCGAGTAACATCGCACAGCCGATCATCACGGCACACAAGGCCGAATTGGCAGCAGAATCGCAATAACTTACCTCTTGCCCCTTTCTCCGAATTCGGAGAGAGAGGCCAGGGGTGAGGTTCGCCTTTCAAGAGTTAATGTAGCCGGACGGCTGGCGAATGCACGAAGCGATATACGAGCGTCTCAAGGCGGTGGCGCGCGAAGGCAAAACCATCACCTACGGTGAGATCGCCCCGTTAGCGGGCCTGGACATGGCGAACGAGGCGGATCGCATCAAGATCACCGAGATATTGCAGGAAATCGGTAGTTTTGAGCTTCAGCATAATCGCCCGATGCTCCCGGCTGTGGTGGTACAAAAGAGTAAGAACATGCCGGGACAGGGCTTTTTCCGCGCGGCGCGGCGTTCGGGCGCATACAAGGGCAACGACGACCTGGGTTACTTCCAGGAAGAACTGCGCAAGGTTCACGAGTACTGGAAGCAAGCCTGAGGTGCAACCGGTTGCGCAAAGTGGGCGATCCTGTAACGTGCGAGAGAACGCGATGATCAAACGGTGGCTCCTGGCGATGTTAGTGAGCATGAGCCTTCTCACCAGTGTGTCTGTGGAACGGATCGATGCCTCTGCCGAATGCCCTGTGTCGGGCCTGGCGCGCCCTGGCACATCCATTCAGCGCATCGAGTCGGAAGGGTTGGAGCGGAACTATCTGCTCCACGTCCCGGCGGGCTATGACTCCAGCCGGCCCGTTCCGCTGGTCGTCAGCCTGCATGGGCTTGCCAGCAACGCGATTCAGCAAGCTGTCTATTCACGCTGGAACGACGTGGCGGATCGGGCTAACTTCATCACCGTCTACCCACAGGGCACGGGCAGACCGCCGCGCTGGAATTCCGGCGGCAGCCGCCTGGGCGGTGCTAACGGCGTCGATGATGTGCAGTTTATGCGCGACCTGCTCGCCGACCTGGCGAAGCGTCTGTGTATTGACCCGGCGCGGATTTACGTCAATGGCATTTCCAATGGCGGCGGCATGAGCTACCGGATCGCGTGCGAGATGGCCGATCAGGTCGCGGCCATTGGCACGGTGGCCGGTGCTTTCTACGAGTTTCCAGGAGGCTGCCACCCATCGCGCCCTGTCCCGGTCATCGCCTTTCACGGCACGGCGGATCCCCTGGTCAACTTCGATGGCAATCCGCGCCTGGGTCTGCCCAAAATCACGACCTGGGCAGCAGACTGGGCAGCCCGCAATGGCTGTACCACCAGTGAGGCAATCCCCGCGAAGGGCGAGGTCAGCGGCATTCGCTACACGGGCTGCAAGGGCCACGCCGATGTAGTGCTGTACAGGATCGAAGGCGGTGGGCACACCTGGCCCGGAAGCCCGATCCCGGTCTTTATCCTGGGCAAAACCACCAGGGCCATCAATGCCACCGAGACGATGTGGGCTTTCTTCGAGCAGCACCCGTTGACCTGACCACTGCCCCTCTGCATTTGCTGGCGCAGAGGAGGCAAATTTCCGCTGAACCCGCCTGATTTTTGCATCTACCCCTACGCCGTCTAAAATAGCGCGCAATGGCGGCTGCTCACGAGGACGATGTTCAGGGTTATGCCGTTTCTGACCGATGTCTACACGATGGGCAACACCATCGACACCTTTGCGCTTGGTCACTACGCGCGGGTGTACGAGGCCATCGATAGCCGCACCCACCAGCCATGCGCCTTCAAAGTGATGCGCCCCGAACATCTGACCGAAGACGGCCAGCCGCGTTGGGAAGCGATGGCCTTTATCAACGAGGCCGACCTGCTGACCCGCATGTCTTCCTCATCTCACGTAGTCAGGCTGCTGGACTGCGGCTACATTTCGGCGGTGGACGAAAACCCCCGCAGCGGCCAGATCGACTCGTATGGCCTGAATGTGGAGCAGTTCCGGCAGGGCGCGTACCGCTTCGCCGCGCAGCGCTGGCGTCCGTACCTGGCGCTCGAACTTCTGCCGCGTATCCAGAATCTGTTGTACTTGATGAAGCCCAATATGCCCGGTACGCGCTGGCGGCTGCCCACCGAAGAGGGACTCGACCTCGCCAGCCAGTTTGCGGAACTGCTGCGGCAAGCGCACCGCCAGCAGATTGTGTATCTCGATCACAAGCTGGAGCACGTCTACTGGGACGGCCAGGTGCTGCGCGTGATCGATTGGAACAGTTCGCGGCTGCTCGAAGCCGGATCGCAGACCCTGACGCAGCAGATCGCCACCGACGTGCACAATCTGTGCGTGGGCATTCTCTACCCGATCTTCACGGGGCTGTCGCCGCAGAAAGGCACGCTCGTGCCACAACCTGCCGGGCAGGCCGAGGTGGACAGCCGCTATAACGAAATCAACCAGTTGGATTTCGGCGCCGAGCCAACGCTCAGTTCGGCTTTGCAGCGCCTGTTGCAGCGCGGAGCCAGCCGCCAGATCGCCACCGTCGAGCAGTTCATCAGCGGATTGCACGGCGTAGCGGCTTTGTTCGGTTGGGACACGCCGAATGTGCCGATCAACCCCGCCATGCGCACGGCGCGGGAGCAGCTTCGCGCCGGGTTGACCAAACTGCGTCAGGGCCAGGATTCGATTCGTGAGGCCCGCGATATGCTGCGGGAAGCAGCCATCATGGACGACATCGGCGAGGATTTGGAGTCCGAACTGCGCCGGTTGCTCGGTAAAATAAACGACATGCTGAACGGTCGGGTCATTCCCTGAGCGAAGACGGAGAAATTTTGGATGGCGACGCTCCAACAACAGCTTACCGACCTGCGCCGACGCCTCGACGCGCTGCCCGCCGACGCCAGAGCCGCCGAGATTGCCCCATTGGAGGCCGAGGCACGCACGCTGTTAACCGCCAGCAAAAACACGCCCCACGAATCCGAGGCCAAAACGCTGTTTGCGGAACTGGCGCGGCGCAGCGCTTCGCCCGCTCCGGAGTCGGCAGCCGTGCGGGGGCTGCTGCGCCGGGCACGCATCCGCATGGAGATCGCGGCGGACGACGACGATTTTGATGAGGCGATTGACATCCTGGCCGAAGCACTGGCACAAGACCCGGACAACCCCGACACCCTGGCCCTGTTGCAGCAAGCCGGGCAGCGCAGTTCGCAACTCGGCCTGAAGGTACGCGATCTGCTGGTTCGGTACGGCATCGACCAGCCAGAGCCAGCGGAGCCGCCCTCGAATGGCAGCGAAGCGCGCGGCGTCGTGCCCGCCAGCGTACAGATTCAAAGTGTGCCGCCGTCGCTGACTCCGGCTGCATCTTCCAACCCGGCTGACACAGCACTGGCCGAAATCTCGCAGGCATACTACGCGGGCGACTACCAGAAGGCCATCGACCTGGCGAACCGGCTGCTGGCCGCGCAGCCTGACAACGCCACCGCCCTGGACTACCGCCAGAAAGCAGAAGATAACCTGGTACGCGGCATCGTGCCCGACCACCGCATTCCCTTTGATGCGCGTGTCGCCTACAACCGCGCCAATTCGCTGGTGCGCGCCGGAAATTACGACGAGGCCGAACGGTTGTACCGTGAGGCCCGCGAGCTGGCCGAGCGTGCCGGGATCGTCTCGTGGAAGGATGCGGAGCAGGCGCTGCTGGACATCCAGGATCTGTCACTGGCCCGCGAGTTGCTCTCCGATGGGGATCGCCTGCTGGCGGGCGACGACTGGCAGGGCGCGATCCGCAAATACGAGGGCGCGCTGCGCGTCGTGCCAAGCGACCCGGTGGCACGGGAGCGCATCGAACTGGTCAGGCACGTCCAGGAGCAGTATGACAAGGCAGCGGTGCAGTTGAACAATCTGTCGGGTACGCTGCCCGAACGGGCTGCCAGCCTGCAACTTCTGATCAATACCTTGAGCACGCTGCAACAGACTTTGCCGGGAAGTGCCCGCCTCCAAAACATGACGCAGGACGCCAACCGCCGCCTGCAAGCCGTCAAAGCGCAGTTGGTCGATCAGGGCAATGCGGCGTTGACTCGCGCTGAATCGGCCTCGGTGTTGGAAGAGAAGGCGCGGCTGGTGGGCGAGGCGGTGACGGCCCTGACCGCCGCATCGGGCATTGACCCCACCGATCTGGAAGTCAGCGCGACGCTGCAATCGGCCCGCCAGATGGAAGCGCGCCTGCACGAATCGCGGCAGATCATCGAGCGGGCATCGGCCCTGATCGCGCAGAACTTTGACAACGAACTGTCGCAGGCACGGGCGATGTTGGCCGGACTGCGCGATTGCGCGCAAGACCCGCGCTACCGCATGGTTGTGTCCGATCTGCTGGCCCGTCACCAGGAGCGCGTCGAGGCGGCCATTGATCGCCGTGATGTGGCCGCTGCCGAGCGCTGGCTGGGATTGGCGAAGGAAGAGCCGTTCAAAATCCTGGGTCGGCGGAGCGAACTCTTGCAGCTCGAGGAAGAAGTCCGCAATTTGCAGCGCAACCGGGCTGTCCGGGGCGGGATCATTATCGGCGGTGTGATCATTACCCTGCTGGCGCTGACGCTGGCAACCCGCCCGCTCTGGACGCCGATCATCAACCCGCCGACGGCAACGGTTACGCCCACGCCAAGCGCCACCCCAACGGTCACACGTACCTGGACGCCGACGGCTACCGAGACCCCGACCCCGACAGAAACGCCGACGGAAACCCCGACTTACACATTTACCCCTTCGCGCACGCCGACGCGCACGCGCACGCCCACCGATACGCCCACGCCGACAGAAACGCCGACGCCGAGTGACACACCGACCATCACGAACACACCGACCATCACACTCACCCCGTCAGAGACGTTTACGCCCACCATTTCGCCCACGCCGCCGATCCTGTGTGCGGTGGCTGTCCTGCGCGATCCGGTGGCCGTGCGGGTGAAGCCCAGTCCGGTTTCAGATATGCTCACGTTGGCGAAGCCCAACCAGCGCATGGACGTGATGGAGCAGCGGGTCGGCGACGATAATCGGGTGTGGTTCCGTGTCCAGTTCCCGCTCAACAGCCTGATCATCCAGGGTTGGGTACGGGCCGATCTGGTGACGCAGATTTCAAATTGCCCGCCATTCCAGTAACCGAGTTGAGCCGATGCTTGAGCGCTACAAGAACATCATCTTCGCAGTCGTGATTATCGCTATCGCCAGCGGCATCGTGGCGCTGCTGACCAACCGGCCCGCGCCAGTGGTCATCACCATCATCCCGCCGGGGCCGACGGCAACCCCGCCGCCCATGCGCGTCTACGTGACGGGCGCAGTCGCCAACCCACAAATGTACACGTTGCCGCCGGGCAGCCGCTGGCAGGATGCCATCGATGCGGCAGGCGGCGCAACGCAAAATGCTGATTTGCAACGCATCAATCCGGCGCAGTTCGTTCACGACGGCGACAAGATCGAGGTTCCTGTTGCCAGTGCGAACACGGGAGGCGGAAGCAGCAGCAAAACGGCTGTGCCCGCCGCTGGCCCGAACTTCCCGATCCACATCAACACGGCGACATTGGAGGAATTGCAGCAGTTGCCGGGTGTTGGCCCGGCGATGGCGCAGCGCATTATCGATTATCGCAACGCCAACGGCCCTTTCAAGAGCATGGGCGACCTGGATCGCGTGTCCGGCATCGGCCCATCACGCATCAAAGAATGGGAAGGCAAGATCGTGTTTGACTGACATGACCTGTATTCCACAGTACATGCGGCGTTATGTTAAACTCCGGGAGAGTGAGGAGTAACTGCGATGGCTGTACAGGACCGCCTTTACACAGCGCAAGACCTTGAAAACATGCCCGACGATGGCAAGGTCTACGAACTGCACAACGGAGTGCTGATCGAAGTGGCCGGATCAAAGTACCGCCAGACACGCCTGGCTGCCTGGATCGTTTATCTCCTGACGGCCTTTGTGGAGGAACACGAGCTTGGCGGCGCGGTCACCGGGGCGGACGGCACGTTCGTGCTGAACCGCTACAATACTCGCTTTCCCGACGCAGCGTACATCACACAGCAAACGGCACTTGATCAAGATGAGGACAGTTTCATGCGGGGTGCGCCCGATCTGGCCGTCGAAGTTGTTTCGCCGTCAAACCCTCCCCAGGATATGCAGCAAAGGGCGGGCGAATACCTAGCCGCTGGCGCAAAACTGGTATGGATCGTTGACCCGGAGGCCCGCACGGTGGATGTATATCGTCCCGATGGCAGCCGGACAGTCGTCAGCGGTGACGGAGCGCTGGATGGGGGCGACGTGCTGCCCGGCTTGAGGTTGCCCCTGGCAATGGTTTTCAAGCCCGTGTAGCAGTACGAATTTTCCTACTGCAATGTCACTGGGCTTCAGAACGACTTCTGGGCCAGAAACCGCCGGTAGTCGTCCAGCAGTGGATCGAGCGGCGTCCACAGTCGCCCCTCACGCAACACACAGCCTGAGAGCGGCACTCGATAGCGATAGGCGCGGATCGTGTTGCCCTGCACGCTGCGCACCAGTAGCACCGTCAAGTCGCCATTGTCCGGGTCGAGAAAGTACAGGGTCGGCTCGACGGCAATGATGGCCTTTTCCAGTTCCCGCGCCTGGAAAGCGCCACTGGCCGCGTCGAATACGTCGCGCGGCACAGGCAACGGATCGTAGGACGAGATCGGGTGCAGCGGCTCCGCATGGCGTTCCTGGTAGCGACTCTGGCCCAGGAACCAGATGTCGTGAATGCCACTGCGCCGGTACAGGTTATGCCGTTCCGTCCAGCGCTCGACGCTATTGTTGGCCTGCTGAAATTCCAGCGCGTAGCGCAGCCCGCCCGGCATTTCCAGGTACACGTCGGCGCGCTGGTCGGTGGCCGGAACATGCTGCTCAAGTGAGGCCAGCACCGCGCCCTGCCGGAAGTGCTGGTAGAGGCGCAGTTTGCCCTGGCGGTGGCTGTCGCTCTCCGGCTCGTGATCGATGGCAGCGCACTCGGCCAGGCTGACGTGTGCAAAGTGATGCACGCGCACCGGCCCGGCTTTGAGCATCAGGGGCGTGCCGCAGTTTGGGCAGTGCAGCCGGTGTTGGTCGGACAGCTCCCGCAGCGTATCCAGCGCGAGGTCGCCAATCGTCACGCGCTCACCTGTATCGCTGCGGATGGCAACCAGCGTTGTTTCGCTCACACTAGCGCGTAACCGTCACTTTGGTCAGGCCGCGTGGCGTATCCAGTTCGTGGCCTTTGGCGGTGGCGGTTGCCATCGCCAGCAGTTGGCCGGGGATGACTGCCACAATGGGCGACAACCACTCCGGCACACTGGGCAATTGTAGTGGCAGATGCGCGTGGGAGAGCGCTTCCTGTTCCGTCGAGATGATGGTCAGGTCGGCCCCCTGTTCGGTCAATTCCTCGATGAGCGCGCGCATGTCGGGATAGGTCGCTCCGCCCGGCGCCACCACGATCACCGGGAAGTTCTGCTCGACCATTGCCTTTGGCCCATGCCGGAAGTCGGCGCTGCTGTACGGTTCCGCTGTCACATAACTGAGTTCCTTCAGTTTGAGCGCGATTTCAAAGGCCGTCGCGTAGTTGTAGCCCCGGCCTACCGTCACGCAGCGCGTCATGAAACGGAACCGCTCGGCGCGCGTTTTGATCATGGGCGCGAGTTGCAGCACCTCGCTGACCATCCCCGGCAACTTTGCCAGATCGGCCCGCATACTGTCCAGGTCAGAGAGGTAGGCCGTCAGCAGCGCCATCGTCGTCAACTGCCCCGTGTAGGTCTTCGATGCAGCCAGGCTGCGCTCTTCGCCCGCGCCCAACGGAATGTGGTGGGCTGCGGCCTTCGCCATCAGCGAGTCGGGATCGTTGGTGATCGTGATGGTCAGCGCACCCTGTGCGGCTGCATCCGAAACGACCTGGGCCACGTCCACCGACTTGCCGGACTGCGACACGCCAATCACTACCGTGTCCTGGTAGCGCGGCGGGTGTCCATATAAGGTGCTGATCGAGGGAGCGGCCAGCGCAACCGGCAGCCCCAGGTGAATGCCGAACAGGTACTGCGCGTAGCGAGCGGCGTTGTCGGACGATCCACGCGCCGCAATGGTGATGTACTTGGGGTGGGCGGCACGGATCGCTTTGGCGACCTCGGCCACCACCGGGTTGTCGATCAGCCGCGCGATCACGTCCGGCTGCTGGCTGATTTCGTCTTCCAGAACGGATGAGGCGATCATCATTATCCTTGCTATGCTCCTGTCAGAGCCGCAGATGTGCTTCTACGTACTGCGTTCGAGTATAAAACTTTCGACGGCCCCCGCAACAGCGCTTTGTCCTGATTAGACATGAGCAATGTCCCTGACAGGGACGTTGCGCAACGCGCTCGGTTGTGTTCTCATTGCGCGAAGTGGACGAACGGGAAAGATACATCATGAATCGGGGTCGAGGCGAAGGCTGGGTCATCCTTCAGATCGTGCTGCTGGCAGCAATGGTGGTTATTCCGCCGCGCATTGGCGGCTTGCCGGCGTGGCCGGATGCCCTGTACGGGCTGAGTGTGGTGGCCGGCCTGATAATCGGGCTGATCGGACTGTTGTTCGTGGGCCTCAGCACATTGAACCTCGGCGCCAACCTGACCATTTTCCCCCGCCCCAAAGAGACCGGAACGCTGACGCAGCATGGGTTGTATGGGCTGGTGCGCCACCCCATCTACGCGGGTGTCCTGATGGGCGCGCTCGGCTGGTCGCTGCTGCGGGCCAGCCTGCCCGCCCTGGCGCTGACGGTGATCCTCGGCCTGTTCTTTGATCGCAAGGCGGCCCAGGAGGAAATCTGGCTGGCGGAGAAGTATCCCGATTACGCGGAGTACCGGCGGCGCGTGCGCAAGCTGATCCCCTGGCTGTATTAGACTCTTCGACGTCTTCCGGTTCCCCCTCTCCAGTTGGAGAGGGGGCAGGGGGTGAGGTCAACCGCCTCTAAATCGAGCTACTTGCCCGGAGTCGCTGCGGGGGTTGCCACGACTGAGTCGCTTGGCGCTTTTTCGTTGATCTCCACGCGGAACTTGCCCTTCAGCAGTTCATCCTGGCGCTTCAGCACCTTGTCGATCACGTCTTTGGGCAGCTTCTGGTCTACGCCGTGGAAGGGAGCCAGCGACGAGCCGCCCTTCGCCATGCTCGAAAAGTCCTTCAGGTCTTGCGCCGTGTACGACCCGGCAGCAATCTGCTTGAGCAGGTATTCAACCGTCGGCTCCATGTTCCACACCGGGCCGGTGATCACCCAGTCAGGAGCGAGGCTGTTCTGGTCGCTCATGTTGCCGAAGACCCACACTTTCTTCTCGGCGGCGGCTTCGATCACGCCGAAGCGCTCGGCGTATAGCACGTCTGCGCCCGCGTCGATCTGGGCCAGCGCTGCGTCTTTAGCGGTGGCCGGGTCAAAGAAGCTGTTGATGTATGTGACGCGGACGGTCACCTTCGGGTTGGCTTCGAGCGCCCCTTGCCGGAAGGCGTTGACCAGACGGTTGACTTCAGGAATCGGCATGGCAGCCACCACGCCCACCACGTTCGACTTGGTGATCGATCCAGCGATCAGACCGCACAGATAGGCTGGTTCGTGAATCCAGTTGTCGAACACGGACAGGTTCGGGTCCGACGGGCCAAGTTCCGAGCCGAAGGCGAAGGCGATGTCGGGGTAGTCTGCCGCAACGGCGCGGATCGCCTCCTCATTGCCGAAGCCGTCACCAATGATCAGCTTGGGGTGTTTCTTTTCAGCCACGTCGCGCAGCACCTTCTCCATGTCGCCGGAATAGCCAATGTTGTCGGTGTGCTCGTAAGTGATCTCCCCCTTTTTCTCGGCGGCCAAAAGTGCCTGGTGGATGACGTTGGGCCAGGGTTCTTCGAGCGGCGTGGCATAGGCTCCAAAGACCAGCACCTTGTCGGCAGCGCGCACTGCACCGGGCCGCGCGCCGATCAGCGCGCTGAAGGCAAGCACCAGGGCAAGCGCTAGAAGCAGGCGTCTACGTAACATCTTTTTCTCTCCTTTGATAGTTCAGGCTACTTGCCAATATCTTCGTTCCAGAGGGCCGGGTTTTTGGCGATAAAATCGCGCATCAATTGTTTGCATTCTTCGAGGTCGAGATCGATCACTTCGACGCCGTGCGATTCCATGAATGCGCGTGCACCAGCGAAAGTTTCCGATTCGCCGGCATAGACTTTCTTGATCCCGAACTGCACCACTGCGCCCGCACACAGGTAGCAGGGCATGAGCGTTGAGTACATGACGGTTCCGGCGTAGTTGCCGACTCGCCCCGCATTGTGCAGGCAGTCGATCTCGGCGTGGGCAATGGGGTCGCCGTGCTGCACGCGGCGGTTGTGGCCCCGGCCCAACAGTTGATCGCCGCGCGCCAGCGATGAGCCAATGGGAATGCCGCCCTCTGCCAGCCCGATCCGCGCTTCCTCGATGGCGATTCGCATAAACTGATCTGGTTGTTCCATAAGCAACCTCGGTGAGATGGAGAATGACTACTCCCATGATAGTCGATTTTCGAAAAAAGCCGATGTCAGACTTTACGAATCGCTTGAGCCAGCGGCATCTGTAGTATCCGGAACGGATTTTTGAGGGTGGAAGGCGACAGCCGCATCGAAGTGTTGACTGGCCTGTTGCGGGTTACGCCACCGATCATCCGAAGCGTCCACAACCGGACGTGCGCGTGTGGTTGCGGGCGAGTGGGAGTGTTTGCCCCGTATCACCCGTTTGCTATAATGGCCCCGATCAAGTGGGGGCTACGTGGACAAACAGAAAACGCGGGACTCTGTTCCTTCAAACTTATACACCGAGGAATATTTCTTAACAGCCTGCGAAGGCTATAATGAATTTGTCGCCACCGAGGGCGAACACCTTTCGCGCCGTTTGAATGCGGCCTTCGCGCTGGCGGCAGTCGAGCCGGGGATGCGCGTGCTGGACGTGGGCTGCGGGCGCGGTGAGATTCTGCGACACTGTGCGCGGCTTGGCGCAGATGCCTATGGGATCGATTATGCCGTCGTGGCCGTACAGCTTTCGCGGGATGTGATTGAGAACACGACGCGCGCACCGGGCAAGACGGGCGTCGCGCAGGCTGATGCCAAAAAGCTGCCTTTTCCTTCGGCATATTTTGACCGCGTGTTGATGTTCGACGTGGTGGAGCACCTCTATCCCTGGGAATTACACGAGGCGCTGTTGGAGATTCACCGCGTGCTGAGGCCCGATGGGCGCTTCATTGTCCACACGGCGCCGAATGCATGGTACGACAAATACGCCTATCCATTCGTGCGTGCCTTTCGCACATTGCTGGGGCAGGGCGCACAGTATCCTTCCAACCCACGCGCGTTTCTGGTGGACGTGAACCAGGATGTCCACGTCAACGAGCAGTCGATGGTCAGCCTGCGGCGTACACTGGCGCGAGCCGGGTTCAAGAGCCGCGTCTGGCTGGATTCGCCGCCCCAGGGCAAACAGAACAATGCAATGCTCGACGCCCTGCGCGGCGCTATGTTTCGCTGGCCGCCCTTCCGCTGGTTCTTTGAACGGGAGGTGTTTGCCGTTGCCACGAAGCGCTGATCGTCCGTGTTGTAGAACGTATGCCTAGTAACCGCCATGCGCGATAAACGCCCCGTCGATGAGCTTTCAATTGAAGAACTTGAGCGTATCCTGGCGATCCGCAAGCGCGAGGCCAGGCTGGCCCGGCTCCGCCGCTACGAGGGCCGTCGCATCAATGCACCAGCTGTCGATGCCACACTTGAAGAGAGTGAGCCACCAGAGATTGCGCCACAGCCACCCAAACCGGCCAGGCTACAAAAGCAACCGCCGGCTGCCCCTGTTTACGAGGATGACGACAGCACACCGCGCTTCGAGGATGAGCTGGACGCCCGGCGCAGCGGGCAATTCCGGCAGGGCAACCCGGATTGGGCCAAAGTGTGGTGGAACCGCCTGCTTCTGGTCGTTGAGATAGCCGCTGCACTCGGATTGGTCTACCTGGCCTACAGCCTGTTCCAGTCGTTGCAGGAAGTGACGCAGGTTTCGGCCAACATCCAGGCGCAGTATCAGGCGACAGCCAGCGCCAGATTGATCCCGCCGACGGCGACCCCGATCATCAACATGGGAGCGCTGGTGCTGCCTGTCGGCCATACAGTGAGCATCAATGACAAGGGTGAGGTGCAGGCAGCGTTCAACCTGGACGAAGTGCCCGCACAGTACCGGGATCAATTTGCGGCGATGCTTTCGCAGCCACTCGTCCAGCCCACGCCCAGCCCCGAAGGGCCGATACGCATTCAGATTCCCAAGCTGAAGGTGGACAGCACGGTGGTCAGCGGCGATAGCTGGCAGGCGCTACAACTGGGCGTCGGCCACCACGAGGGTAGCGCAAACCCCGGCCAGCGAGGTAATATGGTGCTTTCAGCCCACAACGACGTGTACGGCGAAATTTTCCGTCACCTGGATCAGTTGGAGCCGGGCGATACGATTACGGTCAGCAGCACCACCAAAGACTACGTTTATGTCGTGCAAGATCGCCAGATTGTGCGCCCGGATGAGGTGTGGGTGATGAATGCGCAGGGCGACGAACGCAAGCTCACGCTGATTTCATGTTACCCGTACCGGGTGGATACCAAACGCATTGTCGTGTTTGCGACGCTGCAACCGTAGGCTGAGAGTGTTCGAGAGCAAGTCAACAGAGTTTCCTCACCAAGCAAACCAGGAGAAAGTCTGCATGGCAAAGAAGAAGACGAAGCGGCCCAATCTGTCCCAGGAGACGCTTGAGCGCGCCCGCGCCGAACTGCGCGGAGATCGCCCGGAGCCAGTGGCGGTGGTCGAGAAAGTTAGCGCGAACGGTGGTCCGGCAGTGGTCGCTGCCAAGCCGAAGCGGGCCGCTGCGCCCAACCTGGCGACGCGCCGGGTGCCGTCCATCGAGGAGTTGATCAAGGAATATAACTACGTTCTCAAGGACTTGCGCAACCTGGCGATCCTGGCAATTGTGCTGCTGCTCGCCATTGTGATCGCAGCTGTGGCGCTGCCCCGTCCAACAGGCTGAGATAACCGGACTGAGCAATAGGGGCTGAGTACAGCCGGATTCTCATCTTCAGTTCTCATGTTCAGTCCACATCAGTTGAATGAGGCCCGTTTGAACGGGGAGGACTGAAAGGTTGGGCTTGATGGAACCTTGATGGAACTCAGTCATCCGTCTGCGGCTCCCAGGCTGTGAGTCCTGGGAAGCTGGGAATCACTTGCCGTTGGGGTTGGTGGGCACTTGCGCAGCGCGCTGAACGGCGTGTTGGACGGCCTGCCGGCTGAAATCCTCGCTGGGCAGGGTATTGGCTGGCTCTTTGATGGGCACGAAGACAGAGATTTTGGTTCCCTGCCCTTTGGCGCTGTCGATTTGCAGTGTTCCCTCTATCAGGGCCACCCGTTCACGCATGTTGACCATACCCAGGCTGCCGCGCTTCTCGTAATTGCTCGTCACAGCGTCCACGTCGAAGCCTACGCCGTCGTCCTGAATTTCGACGACAGCATATTTGTCGCGGCGGTACAGGCGGACGTAGATATTGTTGGCCTGGGCGTGCTTGCGGGCATTGCCGACGGCTTCCTCGACAATGTAAAACAATACACCCTGGCGGTGCGGCTCTATCACCTGGTCGATGTCCTGCTGCGCCTGCAACGTGACGGACAGGTCGTGGGTTTCCTTCATCTTCTCCGCGAACTGCTTGAGCGCGGCGCTCAGGCCCTGTGTTTCCAGCACCAGCGGGCGCAGTGTAAACAGCATGTGGCGGATTTCTTTGGTCGTCTTGCGGGCCAGCTCTTCGACCTTCTGCAACTCCTCGTCGGCGCTTTCCGGCTTGGTCTGGATGAGCCGCCGGATGTAGTTCACGCGCATGGCGATGGCCGCAATGCTTTGCGTTGGCCCGTCGTGCAGGTCGCGGGCCAGTTTCTTGCGCGCTTCCTCCTCGACCTCGACAATGCGCTCTTTCTCCGTGACCAGGTTCTGGTATAACACCGCGTTTTGCAGAGCGATGGTGGCCTGTGTACCGATAGCGGTCAACAATTCAATGTGTTCGTCGGAGAAAGCATTCGGCTCGGTGGAACCGTAGACCAGCACGCCGTAATTGTCGAACCCGGCCCGCAGCGGGATCGCCAGGATCGATTTGGCATCCTGGAATGCCGCGAAATACTTGAGTTCGGGGTCTTCCTCGGTGTTGCTGGCGAAGACCGGTTCGGCCTGTTTCAGCGCCAGGCCAAGCACGCCGCGCCGCCCCGGCGTCGTCAGGCGCTGATCCTGGCGGGTGAGGCCGCGTGCCGTCGCAACACGCAGCTCGTCGTGCTGAAACAGCAAAACCATGCCGATCAGCCGCGCACCCGGCCCCATTTCGCGCAGGCCTAGCACACCTACATCCAGGGCAGACTCCAGCACCTTGTTATAGTCCAACGTCGCCCCCAGCGTGCTTGCCATCTCGTAGATGGCGCGGGCGCGGTCACGGGCAGCACGCAGGCGGTGGGACTCGATACCACGCGCGACAATAGTCGGATCATCGTCTTGAACAGGGGCGCTTCCACTGACCAGGCTCGTCAGCGCGGCGGTCAGGAACAGAAACAAGATACCGATCAGCAGTGCTGGGCCGTGATTGGAAAGCTGACCCATGACGACCTGCACGGCAAGACATAGCACGCCAATCAACCCGGTGACAAGCAAGCCCGACGTGCGGCCATAGCGCAGGGTGGCGATGATGACGGCGAACAAACCCATACCGACCATGATCAACGGTGAACCGCTGGATGCCCAGAAGAAGACGGCGGCCAAACCAACATCGCCGATCATCGTCACCAGCTTGAGCGCGTCACCCGATAAGTCCAGCAGGAGCAGAACCGCAAACAGCAAGTTGTAGATGACAGCGGCAATGATAGCGAAGACCATTACCTGCGAGGAAGTTTCCCCGCCGATCACCGCGTCCCGACCAGAAGCTAAGGCGATTAACGCACTGGCGATGAGCAGCCAGCGCAACGCGAAGACAATCCAGTCGAGGCGGCGCGAAGCCATCTGTTTGTTCAAGACAGTAAACCCTGTTCCAGAAACAAAATCGCAAGCATGATTGCTCATGTGTTGCGCAAGGAAACTCGCATCCCTCTGTTATAGTTTACCGATTTCAGGTGTGATGACAAGATAGCGGAGGCTGGATCGGCGTGTTTTTCACGGAGAATTCACCATTTTGCGATACAATTGAGATACCGTTAAGCAATCCTTTTGAGGAGGAGTTGGCCTGGATGAATTGAGTCAATACGCTGCCGAAACCACGTTACTTTATCGGCCCGTCGGCCAGGAAGAATTAAGGCTAATCGAGGCGAACGTCTTTACGGCTTCGCCTCCCTTCGCGTTTGCCAACCGGGTTTCCCGACACCACCATAGGTAATTTAGCGCAAGGGGACTGTCGCGTTGACGCGACAGCAGCGGAATTGCGCATCTCTCCTTTCTGTGATAGCATCGACCTCATCGATTGCCCTTACGGGCATGGTCACAACGTCCTTGACCAACTTCAAGTTTGGCGGCTGTGCAGGGTAGTCCTGT
>Ga0070741_10001529_pt1 | contig 69689 bp, 67 predicted proteins | sample Coa_R1_4_FD_66440 | JGI IMG/M metagenome (GOLD analysis project Ga0070741, IMG submission 66440) | Surface soil microbial communities from Centralia Pennsylvania, which are recovering from an underground coalmine fire - Coalmine... | ecosystem: Environmental > Terrestrial > Soil > Unclassified ... | reverse complement strand
CGTCGACGGCGATCTTGGCCACCACCAGCAGGTCGTCGGGCCCCAGGTGCTCGGTGCGGAGGTGGATCACCCGGCCCACCCCGGCCGTGCCCTCCAGCGCGGCGCAGATGCGCCGCTGGACGTCGGGGGCCGCCGCCTCGCCGATGAGGAGGCTCTTCATCTCGTGGGCCAGCACGAAGGCGATGACCCCCAGCAACCCGCCGATGGCGACGCTGCCGACGGCGTCGAAGCGGGGGTTGCCGGTGATCTCGGCCAGGCCGACGCCGACGAGGGCGAAGCCCAGGCCGAGCAGGGCGCCGGTGTCCTCCAGGAGGACGACGGGGAGCTCGGGGACCTTGGCGTGGTGGATGAAGGCCGACCAGCCGAGGTCGCCCTTGATCTCCCGGCTCTCCCGGACGGCCGTCCGCAGGGAGAACGACTCCAGCACGAAGGCGATCGCCAGCGTGCCCACGGCCCAGACGGGGGACTCCAGCCGGTGGGGGTGGCGCAGCTTCTCGACGCCCTCCAGCAGGGCGAAGAGGCTCCCGGCGGTGAACAGCACGACGGCCACGACGAAGCTCCAGAAGTAGCGCTCCCGGCCGTGCCCGAAGGGGTGCTTCGGGCTCGGGGGCTTCCGGGCCCGGCGGGCACCGACGAACAGCAGCCCCTGGTTGCCGGTGTCGGCCACCGAGTGGACGCCCTCGGCCAGCATCGACGCCGCGCCGGTGACGGCGAAGGCCACGAACTTGGCCAGCGCGATCCCGAGGTTGGCCAGGAAGGCGGCGACGACGGCCCGGGCCGAACCCTCGTCGCCGTGGGGGGCGCTCATTCCGCCCGACGATAGGCGACGACGGGGAGGCGCCCGGGCCGGCGCCTCCCCGTCGGAGACTGCTGTGTGTGGTGGTGGGACTACTGGGCCGGCGTGCTCGCCGTGTCGTTGGGAACGGTGAGCGAGGCGGCGCCGACGATCGGGAAGGCGGGTGGCGTGGTCAGGCTGCCGAGGCTGGGGACGCTGCCGTAGCCGTTGACCTGGCCGTTGGCCCGGGTCACCCACAGGCCCTTGCCGTCGGGGGCGGCGGTCACGCCGGTGACCGGGGAGCCCCCGAGCTGGGGCGTGAAGCCGGCGGCGTCACCGAAGGAGAAGATGCCGCCGTCGGCCGCCACGAACCAGTACCCCTTGTTGCTGTTCGTCGGGGCGAGGCCGACGATCGGCTGGTTGAGCTTGATGTTGCCCGTCGAGCCGAAGAAGTCGGCGCCGTTGCCGAAGGCGAACACGCCGCCGTCCGACGCCACCAGCCAGTAGCCCCGGCCGTTGGGGGCGACCGCCATGCCCACGATCGGCTTGTTGAGCTTGATGTTGCCGGTCGAGCCCCGGAACTTGGCGTCGGGACCGAAGGCGAAGATCCCGCCGTCGGAGGCGACGAGGTAGTAGCCCTGGCCCGACGGCATGGCCGCCATGCCGACGATCGGCTTGTTGAGGTGGATGCTGCCGGTCGACCCGTAGAACGGCGCGTCGCCGAAGGCGAACACCCCGCCGTCGGAGGCCACGAACCAGTAGCCGGTGCCGGCGGGGTTGGCCGCCATGCCGACGATCGGCTGGTTGAGGTGGATGTTGCCCGTCGACCCCAGGAACGGGGCGTCGCCGAAGGAGAAGATGCCGCCGTCCCGCCCGACCAGCCAGTAGCCGAGCTTCGGCCGGGACAGGACGGCCGAGAAGTTGCCGCTGTCGGGCGTGTCGGTGACGAGCGTGTCGGGGTCGAGCTGGTAGCGGAGCACCGACCCGAAGGTGAGGCTGGTCGGCCGGCCGATGCAGTTGGGGTCGATCGACGCCCGGTAGGTCTTGCCGCTGTAGTCGACCTTGGTGGCGGCGCACAGGGCGGTGCCGGGGTCGCTGGCCGGGTAGACGTTGGCCACCAGCGTGTTGTTGAGCATCTGGTAGCGAACCTCGTAGTCAAAGTTCGGAGCGGCCGCCGCCGTGCGGATCATCCAGCTGATCTCGGTGGCCGGCTGCGCCCAGTTGGGCGAGATCCGGGGGTCCTCCGGCGCCGCCGTGACGAGGGTGAAGGCGATCTCGGCGGGCTTGAACGTGGCCGTGCTGCTGGTGATGTCGGCCGCCGGGACCGCGCTGGGCTGAGTGTCACCGGTGGCGTCGGCCAGCGAGACGCTGGTGATGTTGGCGCCGCCGGCCGGGGCGGCCAGGGCCGCCACGGCGAGGAGCGAGGTCAGGGCACCGGCGATACGCCACCGGAGGGACAAGGTCATCGGGGGGCCTCCAAGAACCGTGCGAGCCACTACGGCATTGGGTTTCGCCGCCGGCCGGGGCCGTCCTGCAACGCCCTCTTGGGATTGACCGCTTCGTCCGAGATACGGTGCACCCTCGGTCGAGCGGGAGGTGGCGGATGGCGGCGACGAACGGGCGGAATGTCCTGCTCGAGGTGCTTCGCTCCGAAGGCGTCGTCCACTGCTTCGGCAACCCGGGCACCACCGAGCTGCCCTTCGTCGACGCCCTGGCCGACCATCCCGAGGTCCGCTACGTGCTGGCCCTGCAGGAGAACGTGGCCGTGGCCATGGCCGACGGCTACGCCCAGGCCAGCGGGCGGCCCAGCTTCGTCAACCTCCACACGGTGGCCGGCCTCGGGGGCGGCCTCGGCAACCTGACCAACGCCTGGGCCAACCGCACGCCGATGGTGGTGACGGCCGGCCACGCCGACCGCCGCCACCTGCTGGCCGAGCCGATCCTGTCCGGGGATCTGACCGGCCTGGCCGCCCCGGCGACCAAGTGGCAGCACGAGGTCCGCCACCTCGGTGAGCTGGCCCCGGTGCTGCGCCGGGCCTTCCTGTCGGCGGCCACCGCGCCCACCGGGCCGGTGTTCGTGTCGATCCCGATGGACGTGCTCGACGAGGCCGGCGACGTCGAGGTCCCGCCCCGCTCGCAGCTCGACCGGCGCTCGGTGGCCGGCGGCCTCGACGAGCTGGCCGGCCTGCTGGCCGAGGCGGCGCCCGACGGCCTGGCCCTCGTCGTCGGCGACGAGGTGGCGGCCGGCGGGGCGCTGCGGGAGGTGGTGGCCCTGGCCGAGGCCACGGGCGCCCGGGTCTACGGCGCGCCCCTCCACTCCAACCTGGACTTCCCCACCGACCACCCCCTGTGGACGGGGATGCTGAACTTCACGGCGGCGGCGATCTCGGGGACGCTGTCGCGCTACCGCCGCATCTTCGTCATCGGCGCCAAGGCCTTCCTCGTCTACCCCTGGACCCCGGCCTCGCCGCTCCCGGCCGGGAGCGAGCTGCTGCACCTGTCGGCCGATCCGGGCCTCGTCGGCCGGGATCTCCCGACCCGCTTCGGGGCCGTCGGCGACGTCGCCGCCACGCTCGAGGCCCTGCTCCCCCTGGTGTTCGCCCGGGTCGACCCGGCGGCGGTGGGCGCCGCCCTCCAACGGGCCGGCGAGCAGTCGGAGGGCACCGGCGACCGGCTGGCGGAGGCCGCCGCCGCCCGGGCCGAAGAGACGCCGATGCACCCGATGGCGGCCGTCGACGCCCTCCTCGGGGCGCTGCCGCTCGGGGCGGCGGTGGTCGACGAGGCCATCACCACCGGCTTCTACGTCCGGCTCCTGTACCGGACGGCCGAGCCCAACTCCTACTTCTTCTGCCGCGGCGGCGGGCTCGGCTGGGGCGTCCCCGCCGCCCTCGGCGTGAAGCTGGCCCGGCCCGACCAGCCCGTCCTGTGCATCGTGGGCGACGGGTCGATCATGTACTCGATCCAGGCGCTGTGGACGGCGGCCCACCACGACATCCCCGTCGTCATCGCCGTGGTCAACAACCGCCAGTACGGCATCCTCAAGATGAACCTGGTCGAGTCGGGCAGCCCGGCGGCCAGGGAGGGGCGCTTCGTGGGGATGGACCTCGCCACCCCGCCGATCGACTACGTGGCGCTGGCCCGGTCCATGGGGCTCGAGGCCGAGCTGGTCGAGAAGCCGGCCGAGGTGGCCGAGGCCACCCGCGACGCCTTCATCGCCCGCAAGCCCGTCCTGCTCGAGCTGCCGATCGCCGCCCCGCTCACGGCGTGGGGGCGCTGAGGGCGCCGGCCAGGCGGTCGACGGCCCCGGGGGTGCGGATCCCCCACCAGAAGAGATCCTGCCCGTCGACGATGACGACCTCGGCCCCGGGTACGGCGGCGGCCACCTCGGCGAGGTGCTTCTCCTTGAAGGGGTAGGGCTCGGTGGGGAGCAGCACGAGGTCGGGCCGGCGGGAAGCGGCCTCGGCCAGCTCCACGGTGGGATAGCGGGTCCCCTGGCCCGTGAACACGTTGAAGCACCCCAGCAGGTGCAGCAGTGACGAGCCGTAGGTGTCGCCGGCCAGGGTCATCCACGGGCGCCGCCAGACGAGCACGAAGGTGCGGCGCGGCTCGCCCGGCCGGCGGGACCGGCGGTCGGCCAGCCAGGCGGGCCAGTCGGCCGGGCCGAAGGGCCCGGGTACCTCCGCCCCCACCGTGGCGGCCAGGGCGGCCACGGCCGGACCCACCTCGGGGACCGACCGGGGCGACATCTCGTGGACGGCCAGGCCCAGCTTCCGCAGCCGGTCGACGTCGTCGAAGCGGTTCTCCTCGTCGTTGACCACGACGACGTCGGGCTCGAGGAGGGCGATGGCGGCCACGTCGGGATCCTTGGTGCCGCCGACGGTGGGGATGCCGGGCTGCTCGCAGAATCGGGTGCAGGCGACGGGGGTCACGCCGAGGGCCAGCAGCGTCTCGGTGGCCGACGGAACCAGCGAGACGACCTTGAGGTCGCTCATCACAGGCGGTCGAGCAGCTGTGCCTTCTTGGCCTCGTATTCGGCGGCGGTGATGGCGCCGCGGTCCCGGAGGTCGGCCAGGGCGTGGAGCTGGTCGGTGACCGACTGCTGGCGGGGCGGGCCGCCGCCCGCCATCCGGGCCTGGTTGAGCTCCATCTGCTTGTAGATCTCCTGCTGCACGGCGTCGGGATGGGGGATGTCGCTGAAGACCTCCTGCCCCCGCTCCCCCGCCGACTCGATCAGCAGGTCGCCGGCCCCGATCATCCGCTCGAACAGCGACTGGCTCGACTGCAGGTCGTTGACCTTCTCCAGCGGGATGTCGCGGGTGTGCTTGGCCAGGATGCCGGACCGGAAGACGAGGCGGTCGCTGGTGACCAGGAAGTGGGTCGTCTGCCAGGCGACCAGCCGGCTGGCCAGCCACACCGCCCACCCCACGGCGATGGCGGCCACGGCCCACAGGGCCACGGTCTGCACGTCGCCGTTCTGCTTGAGCGCCGTCACCAGCAGCACCAGCACCGGAATCCCGGCGAACAGCGGCCCGGCGAAGAACCACCAGTGAGGCCGCAGGTCGAGGGCGACGGTCTCGCCGTCGAGCAGCAGCCGCCTCGGGAAGGGCATGCCCCCAAATCTACGACTTACCTGTACCGCTTGCGGCGGAACACATCGGTCGAGAGGGAGCCAACACGATCGAGGAACAGCAGCCCGTCCAGATGGTCGAGCTCGTGGAGGAGGGCCCGGGCCTCGAAGGCGTTGGCCTCGATGACCCTCGTCGTCCCCTCCGGGGTGAGGCCCCGCACCACCACCTCGGTGGCCCGGGCCACGTTGCCGGTCAGGTCGGGCACCGACATGCAGCCCTCCCGGCCGAGCTCCAGGTGGCGGGCCAGGATGAGGACGGGGTTGAAGAGGACGAAGGCACCGTGGCAGGAGTCGGCCTTCTTGTGCCCGGTCACGTCGACGCAGAACGCCCGGACCGACACGCCGATCTGGGGGGCGGCCACCCCGACGCTGTGGGGCGAGTCGGACATGGTGTCGAGCAGGTCGGCGGCCAGGGCCTTCTCGTCGGGCCCGATGTCGGTGACGGGGTCGGCCACCCGCTTCAGCACGTGCTCGGGCAGGCGGACGACGGGGCGGACCGGCATCGGCGCAGGCCTTCCGGCTACAGCACGTCCGCGTCGGCCGGGTGGAGGCTGGCGTCGACCCCGAGCTCCTTGGCCACCGCCTGGATGCGGTTGTCGAGGGCGGCCGGGTCGAGGGTGCGGGGCAGCGTGACCTCGAGGAGCATGGCGTAGACCGGCTCGCCGTCCTCCTCGCCGAGGACGCGGGTGTTGACGTCGGTGATGTTGACGCTGTGGTCGGCCAGCACGCTGGCGATGTGATGGACGATGCCGGGGTGGTCGGAGCCGTAGACCGACACGATGAACGGCTCGCCCTCGACGAACAGCATCGCTCCCTCACCGAGCGGCCGGACGGCCACCGTGAGGTCGAAGTTCGCCTCGGCTTCGGCCAGCGCCCCCTCCAGGGCGTCGGGGCCGACGTCGTCGGGCGCCTCGACCAGCATCATCATGGCGAAGTGCCGCGACAGCACCGTCATGGAGCAGTCCTTCAAGTTGCACCCCATGCGGAGGAGCACGCCGGTCACCGCCGCCACGATCCCCGGCCGGTCCGCCCCGAGGGCCCACACTGCGAACTCGTTCACCACGGGTCGGGAGCCTACGCAATAACTTGGCGGGGCATGCGGTTCGAGATCGAACAGGTCATCGGTGGTCCGGTCGACGACGTGGCCCGCCTCTACACCGACGGGCGCTTCTACGCGCGCCTCGGTGAGCTGCCGAAGCTGGGTCGCCCCGAGGTCCTCGACCGGCAGGAGGACGGCGCCGAAGTCCGCCTGGCGGTGCGGTTCCGGTTCACGGGCCAGCTGTCGCCGGCGGTGACGGCGATGATCGACCCGGCCCGGCTGACGTGGGTGGAGGAGTCGGTCCACGACCTGAGCCGTCACACGGTGCGCTTCACGATGAAGCCCGACAACTACGCCGACCGGTTCCGGGCCGGCGGGTCGACCCGGTTCGAGCCGGCCGGCGACGGCGCCACCCGGCGGATCACCGAAGGCGACCTCGCCGTGCGCGTCCCCCTCGTCGGCAAGTCGGTGGAGAACGCCATCGTGTCGGGCCTGCGCGAGCACCTCGCCGCCGAGATCGAGGTGGTGGAGGGCCTGCTCGGCGACCGCTGAGCGGGCGGGCAAAATCTGCCGCAGCGCCGTTGACCAGGGCCGGAGCGTGCCTGTATCTTGACGTTCGCCGGTTGTACCGGAGCCACGGCGCCGGACTCGCCTTCGGGCGGGTAGAGGCGCCACCGAAGCCGATCCCGCAAGGGGCCGGCGAACCGGGGCGAAGGGAACGCCGGAAACGGGGACAGCCCCGAGGAGTCCGGAAGTCGGGTTCGCCCGGTGGATGGTTACTCGGGGCTTCCTCGCGTCCGGGGCCCGACGGCGTTCGCCGACCATCCACCATTCCTGTCACACCCTCCCGGTACCGTCCGCTCCATGGGCGATGCCGACAAGCTCCTCTCCGATCTCAACGATCGCCAGCGGGAGGCCGTCACCAGCCTGGTGGCGCCGCTGGCCATCCTGGCCGGGGCCGGTTCGGGCAAGACCCGCGTACTCACCCGGCGGATCGCCTGGCAGGCGGCCGAGGGCATCGTCGATCCCCGCCACGTCCTGGCCGTCACCTTCACCCGCAAGGCGGCGGGCGAGCTGTCCGACCGCCTCGGCGGGCTCGGCGTGCGGCGCGTCGTCACGTCGGGCACGTTCCACGGCCTGGCCCTGGCCCAGCTCCGGCGCCGCTGGCTCGACCGGGGCGAGCCCGTGCCCGCCATCCTCGAGCGCAAGTCGAGGATCCTGGCTCCGCTGCTGGGGGGCGGCCCATCGGTCGGGTCGGAGGCGGCCGAGGTGGCCGGGGAGATCGAGTGGGCCAAGGCCCGGCTCGTCGGGCCCGACGGCTACGAGCCGGCGGTGGCGGCGGCCGGGCGGGCTACGCCCCGGCCGGCCGGGGAGATCGCCTCCCTCTACGCCCGCTACGAGACGGAGAAGGCCCGCCGGGGCGTGGTCGACTTCGACGATCTCCTCTGGCGCCTGGCCGACGCCCTCGAGACCGATGCCGAGTTCGCCGCCGTGATCCGCTGGCGCTACCGGCACCTCTTCGTCGACGAGTTCCAGGACGTCAACCCCGCCCAGTTCCGCCTCATCCGGCTGTGGCTCGGCGAGCGGCGCGACCTCTGCGTGGTGGGCGACGACGACCAGGCCGTCTACGGGTTCACCGGCGCCGACGCCGGGTACCTCGTCCACTTCGCCCGCCACTTCCCCGGGGCCGGCGTCGTCCGGCTGGAGGAGAACTACCGCTCGACGCCGCAGGTGCTGGCGGCCGCCCACTCGGTGCTCCCCGGCGGGCCCCGGCGCACGAAGCCCCTCCGGCCGACCGTCCCCGACGGCCCGGTGCCGACCGTGACGGCCCACGGTTCCGACCGCGACGAGGCGGCGGCGGTGGCCCGGGCGCTGCAGGCGGCCCACCAGCCGGGGGCGCCGTGGGCCGGCACGGCCGTCCTGTACCGGACCAACGCCCAGTCGGCGCCGCTGGAGGCGGCGCTGCGGGCCGCCGGAGTTCCGTGCCGGGTCCGGGGGGCGGCCCGCTTCCTCGACCGGCCGGTGGTGGCCGCCGCCCTCGAGGAGCTGCGCCGGGCGGCGGCGGCCGCCCCCGGGCTGCCCCTGGTGGCCCACCTGGCCGGGCTGGCCGGATGGGCCGAGGAAGACGGCGCCGGTGGCGAGGCGGCCCGGCGGGAGCGCCGGGAGCACGTCGACGTCCTCGTCCGGCTGGGCCACGACTACCTGGCGATCGACGAGGGCACCGGCAACGCCACCGGCTTCGTCGCCTGGCTGGTGACCGTGCTCGCCGAAGAGGAGCCGGCGGCGGCCGACGCCGTCGAGCTGTTGACGTTCCACAAGGCCAAGGGCCTGGAATGGCCGGTGGTCTACGTCACCGGCCTCGAGCGGGGGCTCGTCCCCATCGCCTACGCCGAGACGCCGGCGGCGCTGGCCGAGGAGCGCCGCCTCCTCTACGTCGCCCTGACCCGGGCCGAACGGGAGCTGCACCTCAGCTGGGCCCAGCGCCGGACGCTGGGCGGCCGGGAGATGGCCCGCCAGCCGAGCCCCTACCTGGTGTCGATCGAGGCCGCCCTGGCCGCCTTCGGCCCCGGCGGAGACGGCGACTGGCAGTCGGCCGTGGCCGCCGAGCGGGCCCGGCTGGCCCAGGCCCGGGCCGCCGCCGGGCGGGAGCGGGCCATGGTCGGCGCCGCCGCCGACCCCCGGGTGCTGGCCGAGCTCGTGGCCTGGCGCAAGATGCTGGCCCGGGCGTCGGGGGTGCCGGCCCAGGTGATCTTCCACGACGCCACGCTGGCCGCCGTGGCCGAGGCCCGCCCCGCCGACCGGGAGGCGCTGATGGCCGTGCCCGGCATCGGCCCGCTCAAGGTCGAGCGCTACGGCGAGGAGCTGCTGGCCCTGGTGGCCCGGGTGTCGGCCTAGCCGCCGCCCGCCGCTTCGCCTAGCGGGCCGGGTGGTTGCGGACCTCGCCGGCCCGGCCTTCGACGTACTCCTTGAAGTCCTCGGTGTCGTCGGCGCCGCGCTGGGTCACGTAGTCCTCGGCCAGCTGGTCGACCTCCTCGTCGTCGAGGGAGGTCTCCCGCTCGACCTCGTCGCGGACCTCGTTGGCCATGACCCGGGCGCCTTCCATGTGGATCGGCGCCGGCTCCACCTCGCCGCTTCTCGGGTCGACCCGGGGCTTCTTCTCGTCGGGAACGGGAGTCTCTGCCATATCCGGATCCTTCCCCGACCGGCCCGGGCGGAATCCCTCCCCCAACCGGCGTTCATCCGCCGCTATATCCGGGCGGACGAACGCCGGTTGCCGCGCGACGGGCCGGTCAGGTCGGCGGCGACGGCCAGAGCCCAGTCGACGGCCAGGGCCAGGAGGGCCGTCAGCGCCGCGCCGGTGTACAGGATGCGGTCGCGCTGGTTGTCGAGACCCACGGTGATGAGGTCGCCGAGACCGCCGGCCCCCACGAACGTGGCCAGGGCGGCGGTGCCGACGTTGACCACCGCCGCCGTGCGGATCCCGGCCAGGATCACCGGCCAGGCCAGGGGCAGCTCCACCCGCCGCAGCACCTGGGCCGGGCTGAGACCCATCCCCCGGGCGGCCTCGACGACGGCCGGATCGACGCCGCCCAGCCCGGCCACCGTGTTGCGCAGCACGGGCAGCACCGAATAGGCCCACAGCCCGATCACGGCGGTGCGGAACCCGATGCCGGTCACGGAGAAGGCCAGGGCCAGCACCGCGATGGTCGGCACCGACTGGCCGACGTTGGCCACGAACAGGACGCCGGCGCCGAGGCGGCGCCACCGGGGCCGGGACGCCGCCACCCCGGCCGGAACGGCGGCGACCACGGCCAGCACCGTCGAGGCGGCGCACAGCCCCACGTGCTCCCGGAGCCGGCGGGCCAGATTGGCCGTGGCCAGGACGCCGGCCTCGGCGGCGTCGGCGCCGTGATGCGCCCAGGCGACGACGCCGGCGGCGGCGGCGAGAAGCACGAGCGGCGTCAGCCACCGCCCCACCGCCCGTCTCACCGGTCGCCGCCCTCACCGTCACCGTCGGCCGCCCCCTCATGCTCAAGCCCTGGTTGAGCTTCACCTTCAGGGGCCCGGCGCAACGCGGCCCGGATGGAGTCGAGCGTGACCGCCCCGGCCGGAGCGCCGTCGCGGCGCACCGTGACCAGGGCGGCGTCGGAGGTGAGGAGGGCCGAGAGCGCCTCCGTCAGCGAGGCGGCGGCGTCGACCGACGGCCCGTCCCCCGCCCCCGGCGCGACGAGGGCGTCGGCCGCCGACAGCAGGTCGAGGCGGCGCAGCGTCCGGCCGGCGCCGACGAAGCCGGCCACGAAGTCGGTGGCCGGGCGGCCCAGGACCTCGGCCGGGGTGCCGTACTGCTCGAGGCGCCCGCCGGCGGCCAGGACCGCCAGGCGGTCGCCCAGCCGGAGCGCCTCGTCGATGTCGTGGGTGACCAGGACGACGGTCCGCCGCAGCGCCCGCTGGAGGCGGAGGAACTCGTCCTGGAGCCGGGCCCGGGTGACGGGGTCCACGGCCCCGAAGGGCTCGTCCATCAACAGGATCGGCGGGTCGGCGGCCAGGGCCCGGGCCACGCCGACCCGCTGCCGCTGGCCGCCCGACAGCTCGTCGGGGCGCCGGTGCCGGTAGGTGGCGGCGTCGAGGCCGACGAGGTCGAGCAGCTCGTCGACCCGGGCGCCGATGCGGCGGCGGTCCCAGCCCAGCAGCCGGGGGACGGTGGCCACGTTGGCGGCGACGTCGAGGTGGGGGAACAGCCCCACCTGCTGGATGACGTAGCCGATCCCCCGGCGCAGCGTCACCGGGTCGGCGCCGGCCACGTCGGCCCCGTCGATCAGCACCCGCCCCGATGTCGGCTCCACCAGCCGGTTGACCATCTTCAGGGCCGTCGTCTTGCCGCCCCCCGACGGGCCGACCAGCACGCACGTCTCCCCCGCCGGCACCTCCAGGCTCAGCCCGTCGAGTGCCGGAGGCCCGGCGCCGTAACGCTTTGTCGCCTCCTCCCAGCGGATCACCGGCCCCTCCGCAGCGTCCGCTCGGCCAGGGCCAGCCCGGCGTCGACGGTCAGCGCCAGCCCGGCGATGACGGCGGTGGCGGCCAGCACCTCGGTGGTGTCGTCGGCCCGCAGGCCGGCGAAGATCGAGTCGCCGAGCCCGCCGGCCGCCACCAGGGCGGCGACGGTGGCCACCCCGACGGCGGTCACGGCCGCCACCCGGATGCCGCCGACCACCACCGGGAGGGCCAGCGGGAGGCGCACCCGCCACAGCGCCTGGGCCTCGGTCATGCCCATCCCCCGGGCGGCTTCCACCGCCTCGGGCGGCACCTCGTGGAGGCCGACCACCGTGTTGCGCAACACCGGCAGCACCGAATAGAGCGCCAGGGCGGTCACGGCCGGCGCCGTCCCCAGCCCGAGCGGGCCGACCAGCAGGGCGAACAGCGCCAGGCTGGGAACGGTGAAGATCACCCCCGCCGTGCCCACCGCCAGGGCCGCCAGCCGGGGCCGGCGGGCGGCGGCCACGCCGAGGGCCACGGCCGGCGGGACGGCCAGCGCCAGCGCCAGCGCCACCAGCCGGGCATGGGTGGCGGCTTCGCTCCACAGTTCGGGCCGGTGGTCGATCAGGTAGTGCCAGACGTCGATCGAACTACGGTAACGGTGATGAGGCGGACGGCGGTGGCCCTGGCGGCGCTCCTCGGCCTGCTGGGGTGGCAGTGCGGCGGGGGCGGCGGCTCCGGGGCCTCCGGCGGCGGCCCGGCCATCGTGGTCGGTTCCAAGCTCGACACCGAGGCGCAGCTCCTCGGCCGGCTGACGGCGGCGCTGCTCCAGGCCAAGGGCTACTCCGTCCGCACCAAGATCCCCCTCGGGGGGACCGACATCGTCCGCAAGGCGCTCACGTCGAAGCGGATCGACGTCTACTGGGAGTTCACCGGCAGCGGGCTCAACCTGCTCGGCCACAAGCCGATCGGCGACCCCCAGGCCGCCTACGCCACGGTCAAGGAGCTCGACGCCGCCAAGGGCGTGACCTGGCTGGCCCCGGCCCGGCTCAACGACACCTACGCCCTGGCGGTCAAGGACGGCGGCCCGGTCACCGCCCACTCCCTGTCGGAGCTGGCGCCGACACTGGCCACCCAGCCGGGCGCCCGGCTGTGCGTCGATCCCGAAGGCGGGTTCCGGGACGACGTGCTGCCGCTCCTCACGTCGGTCTACGGCATCACGTTCAAGGCCACCACCCAACTCGGCTACGAGCTGATCCCGGCGGCGGTGGCCGACGGCCGCTGCCTGGCCGGCATCGTCTACTCCACCGCCGCCCTCATCGTGAAGAACGGGCTGCGGGTGCTCGACGACGACAAGCGGGCCTTCGGTGCGTACACCCCGGCGCCGACCGTCCTGACGGCGCGCCTGGGCCGCTGGCCGGCGCTGGCTTCCGACCTCGCGCCGCTGGCCGCCGCCCTCGACACGCCGGCGATCACGGCCCTCAACGCTCAGGTCGACGTTGACAAACGGTCACCGGCGGAGGTCGCCGTTGCGTTTCTGGTCACGAGGGGACTCATTTCTCCTGCGCCCGCCAACAAAGGACCGAACGGCCGTTGACAGCCTGCCCGGCCCCGCGCGCAGGATGGGAAAACCCCAAGCAGGAGGAGTGCGATGACCCTGGCCCGAGGGAATCACCGGCTGCCTGCGGCGGACGAGAGCTGGCCGTACGCCGACGTCGAAGACGAACAGGCGTCGGATGACGAGGTCGATCTCGACGTCCTCGAGCTGAGGGTCGATCCCCGGGCCTACCTCGGTCTCAACCCCGACGAGCGCGAGGTGCTGTTCCTCCGCTTCGGGCTGGGCGACGGGCGGCCGCGATCGATGAAGGAGATCGCCCGGGCCCTCGAGGTCACGCACGCCGAGGCCCGCGACCTGCTGGGGTCGGCCATCGAGAAGGTCCGGACCAGGGTCGCCCTGGAAGCCTGAGCCCGGCCGGTACCATCGGCGCGGTTGGTACCCCGGCGATCATCCCTCCCCCTCCCCGCAGGCGCCCCACAGGCCCCGGCGGGCCCGGCGCGCCGCCAGCTCCTCGTCGAGCATGGCCCGGCCGTGCCGGCCGTTGGGCGGGATGACCAGCAGCCGGGCGTAGCCGCCGGTGAGCAGCTCGTCGTTGAAGCGCCGGCCGTCGACGTCCACGAAGGCCAGCAGCCGGCCGTAGCGGTCACGGCGCTGGCGGTCGAAGCTGAGCCGGACGGTGCGGCCGTCGAGCCGCCGGTGCGTGAAGGCGGCCGCCTCCGGGCCGAAGCAGCCGATCGGCCGGTGGGGGTCGACGGTCTCGGGCGTGTCGACGCCGAGGAGGCGGACGCGCTCGCGCCCGCCGCCCCAGGCGACGTCGACGGTGTCGCCGTCGACCACGGCCACGACCCGGGCGGCGGCCGGGCCCGGCGGGCGCGCCCGGCCGATGCGCCATCCGCCGAGCGAGGCGGCGGCCAGCGCCGCCCCGAGCACGGCCCGGCCCCGGTGACGTCCCAGCATGGTCGGCGGAGCGTACCGGCCCGGGCGCCGGCCGCCGGGGGGATTTTCCGGTGAGGCGGCGCGGGGTCCTGCTGGTGGCCGTGGCCATCGTCGTCTCGGCGGTGGCGGCGTCGGCCACGGCCGTGGCGCTGGGCAGCCGATCCGACCTGGCGTCGTCCCGGACCCGGGTCGACGCCGCCTGGGCGGCGCTGCGGCCGGGCCTCGACGCCCGCTACCAGGCCCTGGGTGGGGTCGCCCGCCTGGCCCGCGACCGTCTCGGCGCGGGACGGGCGGTCTTCGACGACGTCGACTCGGCGGTGGCGGCCTGGCCGGCCACCGCCCGGGCGGCCACCGACCGCCAGGTGGCGGCGGCCGCCGCCCTCGAGGGCCTCGCCGCCCGGCTGGCCGCCACCGTCACCGCCACGCCCCGCCTGCGGGAGGCGCCCGACGTCACCGGGGCCCTGGCCCGGCTCCCGGCGGCCGACGCGGCCGGCGCCCGGGGGGCCTACAACCAGGCGGTGGCCGCCTACCAGCGGGCCCGGGGCGGATTCCCCCGGCGGCTGGTGGCCGGAGCCCTGGGCTACGCCGACCGCCGCACGCTCGAGGTTCCGGCCTGAGCCGGACGAGGAGATGACGATGAAGCTTCTGGTGGTGGGCGGGGCCGGCTACATCGGCAGCGTGGTGGCCGCCCAGCTGATCGAGGCCGGCCACACGGTCACGGTGGCCGACAACCTGTCCAAGGGCCACGACTGGGCCGTCCCGCCGAAGGCGACGTTCGTCGAGGTCGACGTCCTCGACGGCCCGGCGCTGACGGCGGTGGTGGCCGGCGGGTTCGACGGCGTCCTGCACTTCGCCGCCCTGTCGCTGGTCGGCGAGTCGGTCGGCGAGCCGGTCCGCTACTTCCGCACCAACGTGGCCGGCACGCTGAACCTGCTCGACGCCATCCGGGCGGCGGGCGTGGAGCGGCTGGTGTTCTCGTCCACGGCTGCCACCTACGGGGAGCCCGACGAGGTGCCGATCGTCGAGACGGCGGCCACCGTCCCCACCAACCCCTACGGCGCCTCCAAGCTGGCCGTCGACCTGGCCATCGGCTTCGAGTGCGCCGCCGCCCCCGGCCGGGGCCAGACGTTCGGGGCCACCAGCCTGCGGTACTTCAACGTGGCGGGGGCCTCCGGCGACTACGGCGAGCTGCACGACCCCGAGACGCACCTCATCCCGCTGGTGCTCCGCGTGGCGGCCGGCCTGCGGGACTCCGTCCAGATCTACGGCACCGACTACCCCACCGACGACGGCACGGCGGTGCGCGACTACATCCACGTGGAGGACCTCGCCCGGGCCCACCTGCTGGCCCTCGAGGCGATCACCCCGGGCCGGCACGCCATCTACAACCTCGGCAACGGGCAGGGCTTCTCCGTCCGCCAGGTGGTGGAGGCCTGCCGGGCGGTGACCGGCCATCCGATCCCGGCCGTCGAGGTGGGCCGGCGGGCCGGCGACCCGGCGGTGCTGGTGGCCTCGAGCGACAAGATCCGCCGGGACCTGGGCTGGGTGCCCGAGAAGCCGTCGCTGGAGGCGATGGTCGGCGACGCCTGGCGATGGATCCAGGCCAACGCCCACCGGCACGGCTGAGCGTCAGGCCCGGCCGGGCCACCACAGCGTGGCGTGGGCCCGGGGGCCGTCGCCCGGCAGCCGGGCCGCCACCTCGGCGTCGCGCTCGGGCGGGAGGCACAGCCGCCGGCGGGTGAAGGCCACGACGTGGTCGCGGTGCTCGGCGCCGTTCCAGCGGGGCGGGGCGTCCCAGGCCTCGAAGCCGGCGTCGTAGCCGAGGTCGCGGGCCACGGCGAGGGCGTCCTCGGCGGTCGGCCGGGCCGGACGGGCGGTGCCGTGGAAGTACCGCCACAGCTCGTTGAGGCTCGACTGGGGATGGAGGGCGGTGATCTCGACCACCACCCGGATCCGGGCGTGGCCGGTCAGCGCCTCGAGGAACGGGACGAGGTCGCCGACGTTGTAGAGCACGTGGTGGCAGACGGCGACGTCGACCGGGCCGACGGCGCCGGCCACGTCGGGCCAGCGGCCCTCCACCTCGCGGTGGAGGATGCCCGCCCGGCCGGCCAGGGCGGCGAAGGCGGCCAGCATGTCGGGGCTCTGGTCGACGGCGGTGACCGCCGCCCCGGGCGGGCACAGCGGCAGGCTGGCGGCGCCCGCCCCGGCCCCGACGTCGAGGACCGAGCCCCCCTCGGGCAGCACCTCCCGGGCCCGGAGGAACGACGGCGACGGCTGCCCGGCGGCGGTCAGCCCGCCGCCGGCGGCCAGCGTCTCCTCGGTCGACCGGGCGAACAGCTCGGTCGGGCAGCCCCAGGGCGGCTCGGGGGCGGCGGCCAGGATCTCCGCCGGGATGGCCCACGACTCCAGGTCGTCGCGCCACTGCCGGGCCGATTCGAGGCTCACCGTCGCGACGTTACTGCCCGGCCTTTACCCTGAGGGTCATGAAGGCGGAGCTGGCCCTGGCCGCGGCCGTGGTGATGGCGATGGTCGTCTGGCGGCGCGCCCGCGGCGTCGTCCATCCCGAGGTCCGGCGGGCGCAGGCCCGCCAGGCCGTCGGGACGCGCTCCCGCCGTCTCCTGGCCGCCGTCCTCGCCGTCGCCCGGGTGGCCGTCGGCGTCGCCGCTCTGGCCGGCATCGTCTGGCTGACCCGACAGCTCTTCACATGACCGTCACCAATCCCGAGCCGCTGCCCGAGGAGCTCCTCCGGCCCCACCCCCGGCGGCTGCCGCCCGACACGCCCGGCTACGACCGGATCCTGGCGCTCCACGAGGCCACGATCCGCCGCGGCGACACCCGCTACCGGGATCCGATCAGCGGGCTGTGGGTGATGACCGCCGCCCACCTCTGGGAGCGCGGTTACTGCTGCTACTCCGGCTGCCGCCACTGCCCCTGGGTCGATCGCTAGGCCGACGCCCCCAGCATCCCCTCGTGGGCCCGTTCGACCCGGGTCACCTCGTCGACCGGCGCCACCCACCAGAAGGAGCGGATCGTGGCCTCCCAGTCGGCCAGCAGGGCGCCGGCCAGCGCCGAACCGGTGTACTCCCGGTGGCGCTCGACCAGGAACCGCAGCTCGGCCGACTGGGCGTCGTTGGGCCGGCGGGACTCCACCAGCTGGGAGTTGAGCCGGCCGCCGAGGCGCCCGTCGGGGTCGTAGACGTAGGCCTCGCCGCCGGTCATGCCGGCGCCGACGTTGAGGCCCACCGGCCCGAGGATGACCACGGTCCCGCCGGTCATGTACTCGCAGGCGTGGTCGCCGGTACCCTCGACCACGGCCACGGCGCCGCTGTTGCGGACGGCGAAGCGCTCCCCCACCCGCCCGGCCACGAACAGCTGCCCGCCGGTGGCGCCGTAGAGCAGCGTGTTGCCGGCCAGGACCGGTGACCCGGCGTCGTCGGCCGGGGGCCGGACGACGACGCGGCCGCCGCCCATGCCCTTGCCGACGTAGTCGTTGGCCTCCCCGGTCAGCTCGAGGGTGACGCCGTCGGCCAGGAAGGCGCCGAAGCTCTGCCCGGCCACACCGGTGAAGCGGGCCTGCACCGTTCCCGGCGGCAGCCCGTCGCCCCACTCGATGCCGATGGTGCCGCCCAGCTCGGCGCCGATCGTGCGGTCGGCGTTGGTGATCGTGTAGTCGAGGGTGACGTCCTGGCCTTCCCACAGGCCGTAGAAGGCGTCCTCCGCCAGCCGGCGGCCCAGTTCGGAGCGGGGCCGCTGGATGTCGACGCCGGCCACGAAGCGGCGCACCCCGGCCGGGTCGGCCGGCGGGGTCAGCAGGTACGACAGGTCGAGGGAGTCGGCCCGGTGGTCCCCGGTTTCCTTCTGCCGCAACAGTTCCACCCGCCCGATGGCCTCGTCGAGGGAGCGCAGCCCCAGTGACGCCAGCAGGCCCCGCACCTCTTCGGCGATGAACAGCAGGTACTGCGCCACTCCTTCGGGGGTGCCGGCGAACTTGGCCCGGAGGTTGGGCCGCTGGGTGGCGATGCCCGCCGGGCAGGTGTCCTTGTGGCAGGCCCGCACCATGATGCAGCCCTCGGCCAGCATGAGGGCCGTGCCGAAGGAGTACTCGTCGGCGCCGAGCAGGGCGGCCATGAGGATGTCGCGCCCGGTCTTCATGCCGCCGTCGACGCGGACCCGCACCCGGTCGCGGAGGTCGTTGTCGCACAGGGCCCGCTGGGTGTCGGCCAGGCCCAGCTCCCAGGGCATGCCGGCGTGCTTGATCGAGGAGAGCGGCGAGGCGCCCGTCCCGCCGTTGCTGCCCGAGATCATCACCACGTCGGCCAGCGCCTTGACGACGCCGGCGGCGATGGTGCCGACCCCGTCCTCGGCCACCAGCTTGACCGACACGTCGGCCACCGGGTTGACCTGCTTCAGGTCGTAGATCAGCTGGGCCAGGTCCTCGATGGAGTAGATGTCGTGGTGGGGCGGCGGGGAGATCAGCCCCACGCCGGGCTGGGTGTGGCGCAGCCGGGCGATCTCCGGCGACACCTTGTGGCCCGGCAGGTGGCCGCCCTCGCCGGGCTTGGACCCCTGGGCCATCTTGATGTTGAGCTCGTCGGCGAAGGCGCAGTACTCCGGCGTGACGCCGAAGCGGCCGGAGGCGATCTGCTTGATGCGGGAGTTGCGGTCGGCGGCCGTGCCCCGGGTGCGGTAGCGGTGCCGGCTCTCGCCGCCCTCGCCGCAGTTGTTGCGGGCCCCGACCATGTTGAGGGCCAGGGCCAGCGTCTCGTGGGCCTCGGCCGACAGCGAGCCGTGCGACATGGCCCCCGACGAGAACCGGCGGGTGATGGCCAACGCCGGTTCGACCTCGTCGAGGGGGACGGGCTCCCCGGCCGGCACGAACTCCAGGAGGTCGTGCAGTTCGGTGGTCGGCCGGTGGTTGACGAGTTCGGCGAAGCGGGCGTAGAGGTCGGCCCGCCCGTCGGCCACGGCCTGCTGGAGGACGTGGGCGGCGGCCTTCTCCTTCGTTCCGGGGGACCCCCCCGCACCCCCGGCCCCCAGCGCCACCGTGGCGTGCAGCGCCTCGATGGCGTCGGGGTGGCTGGCGTGGTACTCGCCCCCCTTGCGGAAGCGGACGAAGCCCGGGCTGTCGAGCTCGGGGCCGTCATCGCCGAAGGCGGCCCGGTGGCGGGCCAGGGCGTCCTCGGCCAGTTCGGCGAAGCCCAGGCCGCCGATGTTCGACGGGGTGCCCACCAGGCAGGTGTCGATCACCTCGGCGGCCAGGCCCAGCGCCTCGAAGATCTGGGCGCCGCGGTACCCGTCGACGGTGGAGATGCCCATCTTGGAGGCGATCTTGAGGACGCCGTCCTCCAGGGCGGCCTGCAGGCGGGTCTGGGCCTCGGCCGAGCTGGCCTCGCCCAGCTGGTCGGTGTCGGCCAGCAGCGCCACGCTCTCCAGCGCCAGGCGGGGGCAGATGGCGTCGGCGCCGTAGCCGAGCAGCGCCGCCACCGCCGCCACGTCCCGGGCGTCGCCGGTGTCGACGACGATCGACGCCTCGGACCGCAGCCGGGCGGCGATCAGGCGGTGGTGCACGGCGCCGGTGGCCAGCAGGCCGGGGACCGGCACCCGGTCGGGGCCGACGGCGCGGTTGGTCACCACCACGACGGCGGCGCCGTGGCGCACGGCCGCCTCGGCCTCGCCGGCCAGCCGGGTGATGGCCGCCCCGAGCCCGGCCGGGCCGCCGGCCACGGCGAAGGTGGCGTCGAGCCGCACCGCCGGGAACGGCGCCCGGTCGGGATCGAGGAGGTGGTCGACGGCGTCGGGATAGAGGAAGAACGTCGGCAGCTCCAGCAGCCGGGCGGCGGCCGGGTTCTCGCCGAGGATCGGCTGGCGGGGGCCGAGGCAGGTCCGCAGCGACATGACCAGCCGTTCCCGCAGGTGGTCGATGGGCGGGTTGGTGACCTGGGCGAAGCGCTGCTTGAGGAAGTGGTGCACCAGCCGGGGGCGGGTGGCCACGGCGGCGAAGGGCGTGTCGTCGCCCATCGAGAACGTGGGCTCCTTGGCGTCGGCGGCCATCGGCTTGAGGACCATGGCCACCTCCTCCTTGTTGACGCCGAAGGCGACCTGGGCCCGGGTGATGTCGTCCTCGCCGGCCAGCTCCGACAACGGCGTGCCGACCGGCAGGCGGCGCAGGCCCTCGTAGGCCCAGCGGGAGTACGGCGCCCGCCGGGCCAGCGCCGCCTTGATGGCGCCGTCGGTCACGAAGCCCCGCTGCCCGGTGAGGCCGCCGTCGGGGTCGACGGCCAGCATCTGGCCCGGCCCGAGCCGGCCCCGGCGGACCCGGCCGTGCCCGGCCACCGGCACCGCCCCGACCTCGGAGGCGCAGACGACGAACCCGTCGTCGCACACCTGGTAGCGCAGCGGCCGCAGCCCGTTGCGGTCGAGGGCGGCACCGCTGCGGCGGCCGTCGGTGAAGATCAGGCCGGCCGGGCCGTCCCACGGCTCGGCCAGGCAGGCGTGGTAGCGGAAGAAGTCGACGACCTCGGCCGGCAGCTCCCGGCTGCCCTCCCAGGCCTCGGGCACCAGCATGGCCAGGGCGTGGTGGACGTCGCGCCCGCCCCGCACCAACAGCTCGACGGCGGCGTCGAGCTTGCCGGAGTCGGAGTCCTCGGGGTCGAGCAGCGGCACCCACAGCTCCTCGGGGCCGAGACCGGCGCCCTCGGTCCCCAGGCGCCCCCGGGCGGCCATGCGGTGCTCGTTGCCCCGCAGCGTGTTGATCTCGCCGTTGTGGCACAGGTAGCGGAAGGGCTGGGCCCGTTCCCAGGCCGGGGTGGTGTTGGTCGAGAACCGGGAGTGGAGCACGACCAGCGGTGCCTCGAAGTCGGCGGCGCCGAGGTCGGGATAGAAGCCCGACAGCCCGTCGCTCATCACCAGCGCCTTGTAGACGACGGTGGCGAACGACCAGCTGGGGAAGTAGTGCCGCACGCCGGCGGCCCGGCAGGCGGCCTCGGCCCGGCGCCGGGCCCGGGCGCAGCGGACCTCGAGATCGGCGGCACCGGCCGTCGCGCCGTCGGCCGGCGGGGCCAGGATCGCCTGGGTGAAGGCCGGGGCGCTGCGGCGGGCGGCCGGCCCGAGGAGCGCCTCGTCGGTGGGGACCGGCCGCCAGCCGAGGAGGACCAGGCCCTCGGTGGCGCAGGCGTCGGCCACCGCCGCCTCGGCGGTGCGGCGGGCGGCGTCGTCGGTGGCGTCGAGGAAGGCGCTGACCACGCCGAGCGGGCCGCCGCCGGTGACGGCCAGGCCGGCCTCGGCCGCCACCCGGGCGAAGAAGGCCTGCGGGACCGGCAGGAGGACGCCGGCACCGTCCCCGGAGACGCCGTCCGCCGCCACCGCGGAGCGGTGCCGCATGCCGGCCAGCCCGACCAGGGCCGAGTCGACCAGGGCCCGGCTGGCCCGGCCCTCGGCGTCGGCCACCAGGCCGATGCCGCAGGCGTCGCGGTCGGAGCGGGCGGGCGGGTTGCGGAAGCTGGTCATGCCACCTCTCGTCACTCGTCCCGGGCGCGCGGAAACGGCGCCGTCCCGGGCCTCTGCGGTTGGGACGACGCCGCTGTCGTGGCCCCATTCTACCGGTCAGCTGCCCGTCAGGGGCTACGCGTCGAGCAGCTCGGCGAACGAGTGGTCGAGGCTCTCCATGAGGGCGGCGGGGTCGGTCACCGCCGCCGGGTCGAGGTTCACCCCCAGGTGCAGGCGGTCGTCGCAGGTCAGGAGCGTGAAGTTGACGGCGCAACCGACCCGGGGGCCCATGGGCCAGCTGCCCGCCACCGGCGCCCCGGCCATGAACCGGCCCGACCGCAGCCCGGGCACGATGGAGGCGGCGAAGTCGACCATGCGGGCCTGGGCCCGCAGCGCCGGCACCAGGACCGACGCCGGCAGGAGGCTGATGAGCCCGGCCAGCGTGTCGGCCATCGACAGGCCCGGTTCGGCGGCCACGGCCTCCAGTGAGCGGCAGACGGCCGCCACCCGCTTGGCCGGGTCGCGGGGCCCGAGCGGCACCACCACCCGGGCCGGGGCGAACCGGTTGCCGCCGACGGCCACCGCGGCCAGGTCGGCCGGTGCCGTGGTCCCCCGCAGGCTGAGGGGGATGGCCATCCGCAGGGCGTCGCACGGCGCCCCCATCCGCTCGTGGTAGCCGAGGAGGCCGCCGGTGACCCCGGCCACGAAGACGGCGTTGCGGCTGGCGCCGTAGGCCCGGGCGGCGGTCCGGAAGGCACCGAGGTCGAAGGTGGCCGTCTCGAAGCGCCGGGCCAGCGACCGGCCCACCATGAGCGGCGAGAGGGCCCCGCCCGACACCATGACCTGCTCGGCCACCGACCGGGCCGTGCGGCGGGCCCGTTCGGCCAGGATCCGGAGGTCGTCGCCGGTGGCGGTGGGGAGCGTGGCGGCCAGTTCGAACCCCTTGCGCCAGGCGGCCATGCCCTGCCCGAAGCGGTAGGCGAGCGCCCCGCCGACCTCGCCCAGGGGGGTGCCCACCCGCTCCATCAGGCTCCAGGCGCCCTCGTGGTCGGAGCGGGGGGATGCCGACGCGTGCCAGCCGTCGAGCGGCCGGGGGACGATGTCGACGTCGGCCGGCGACAGGATCTCCGGGTGGCGCCACACCAGCCGGTCGGTGGTCCGGGCCGGGGCCCCCACCGGCCCGGCCGGGCCGTCCCCGGCCGGCGCCGGGCCGGTGCGTTCGAGGAGGCTGCGGAGGAGCCGCATCCCCCCGACGCCGTCGGTGAGGGTGTGGTGGAGCCGCTGCAGCACCGCCGTCCGCCCGCCGGCCAGGCCCTCGACGACGGTCAGCTCCCACAGCGGGCGGGCCCGGTCGAGGGGCATGGCGGCCAGCTGGGCGGCGAGGTCGAGGAGCTGGCGGGTTTCGCCCGGAGGCGGCACCGACAGGCGGCGCAGGTGGTAGCCGAGGTCGAAGTGGGGATCGTCGGCCCATTGCGGCGGGGCCAGGCCCAGTGGCGGGCGGGCCACCCGCTGGCGCAGCGGCGGGAAGGCCTCGATGGCCCGGTCGAGCCCGGCGCGGAGGTGCTCGGTGTCGGGCGCCGATTCGAGCAGCGTCACGTTGGTGAAGTCCGTCCGCAGGAACGGATCGGATTCCACCGCCCACATGATGGCCTCGGCGTCGTTCATCCTCGCGGCCATGAAGTTCCTTTAACGACGCGTGCGGTGCCCGGCAAGACGCCCGATTGTGCCACCGGGCGCGCCAGGGTGGAAAAGGTGCCCCCTGACCAGTCCTGTCGAGCCAGGAGAAACCTGCCGCGCCTAGTCACCCGATAGCACGGTCGGGTCATTGAGCAACGGGCTCTTAACACGGACACTGACCGTGGTCGCAGTTGACGGCCGAGAGCGAAGCTGAGATCCCCGTCGCCGCAATGTGGTCGCCTGGCGGCGGGAGGAGCAAGTGGCGAACCCGGCGCTCGAGCACCCTTCTCACATGCCCCTCGCGCCGGAGGATTTCCCTTGCTCGTTGCCCCCCGTACCCGTCGTGCCCGCGCCGCCGCCCTGGCCGTGGCCCTCGCCGCTCCCGCCGTTCTCGGCACCGCCGCCCCCGCCTTCGCCTCCGCCGGCGGCAGCGCCGTCGTGAGCGCCGTCGTCTCCGATGGCAACGTCCACGTCCAGTCCACGAAGGGCCTGAGCCGGGTCACCGTCGTCCTCTGCGATGGTCACACCGTGGTGGCCGACAGCTGGGCCGGCGAGCAGCTGAGTGGTGACATCGCAGTCGACGGCATCGTCGAGGCCGTGTTCATCCACTCCGGTGACAACACGACCGACGATGCGCAGGCGCTCCTCGCTCTCCTGGCCGGCGCCGACGAGGTGCAGGGCGACTCGACGGGCGCCGTCGCCCTCTACGACGCCGACGCCTGCAAGCCCGAGGTCGTGGTCCCGCCGGGCGGCAACCAGAACAACGACGACCAGAACCAGAACCAGAACAACAACAACGACGACCAGAACCAGAACCAGAACAACAACGACGGTGGGACGGCCGGCCCCAACGGCACTTCCGACCCCGTGTCGGACCCCTCGGTCGACCCGACCCTCATCATCCACTCCGACCCGGCCCCGCCGACCACCACCACCGGTGACCCGGCGCCCGCCGCCAACCCTCCGGCCGACACGACGGTCCTCGGCGCCACCCTGGAGCGGCCGGTCCTGCCGACCACCGGGTCCCCCGCCGCCGACCCCGCCGTCACCCCGGCCGCCGCTCCGGCGGTCGAGTCCAGCCTTCTGGCCCACACCGGCTCCGACCACACCCAGGACCTGCTGCTCTTCGGTCTGGGGTGCCTGGGCGCCGGAGTCCTCGCCCTCGCCGCCGGCCGCCGCCGGCGGCCCACCTCCGCCTCTTCGGCCGGCTGAGTCGGCGCCCGGCCCGCCGAAGACGGCGGCGACGCGAAGAACCCCCGGGCCTCCCGGGGGTTCTTTCGCGCTCCGGCCGTTTGCCGTACCGCCCGCCGGCACTGGACGGGTTCCTCGTGCGCCAGCGCCACCGGTGGCGCTCGCCGCCCCCACAGGGCGGGAATCGCCACCGGTGGCACCTGCGCACAGGACAGATCGGCAACGGGTCCGGCCGCCACCCCGCCCCCACCGGCCCCGGCCTGTCCGAACCGGCGTTCCTTTTCCGGCCCCCAGCGGTAAACGAACGCCGGTTGCGCGGGATCGCGGCTCGGTGCGCTGTCGGCCGGGACGCGAATGGGCCCCGGCATGAAGCCGGGGCCCGGTTCCGCGTGGTTGGGGGGTGATCCTCAGCCGACCCGGTTCTTGCGGTTGGCCCGGGTGGCCACGACCTCTTCGGCCACCGAGTTCGGCACCTGCTCGTAGGTGGCGAACTGCATGGTGTAGGCCGCCCGGCCCTGGGTCTTCGAGCGCAGGTCGGTGGCGTAGCCGAACATCTCGGCCAGCGGCACGAAGGCGGCGATCACCCGGGCGTTGCCCCGGAGGCTGATGCCCTCGACCCGGCCCCGGCGGCTCGACAGGTCGCCGACGACGTCGCCGAGGAAGTCCTCGGGGGTGACGACCTCGACCGACATGACCGGCTCGAGCAGGACGGGCTTGGCCCGGCGCAGCGCCTCCCGCAGGCCCATCGAACCGGCCATCTCGAAGGCCATCTGCGACGAGTCGACGTCGTGGCTGGAACCGAAGACCAGGCTGACCTTGAGGTCGATGACCGGGTAGCCGGCCAGCGTGCCCGACGCCAGGGCGCCCTTCACGCCGTGCTCCACCGAGGGGATGTACTCCTTGGGGATCACGCCGCCGGTGATCTTGTCGGCGAACTCGAAGCCGTTGCCCGGGTTGGGCTCCAGGTTGAGGACGACGTGGGCGTACTGGCCCCGGCCACCGGTCTGCTTGACGTGGCGGTACTCGACCTTCTCGGCGGTGGCGGTGGCGGTCTCCCGGTAGGCGACCTCCGGCCGGCCGACGTTGGCCTCGACCTTGAACTCCCGCTTCATCCGGTCGACCAGGATCTCGAGGTGGAGCTCGCCCATCCCCGAGATGACCGTCTGGCCGGTCTCCTCGTCGGACTTCACCCGGAACGTCGGGTCCTCCTCGGCCAGGGCGGCCAGGGCCTTGCCCAGCTTGTCCTGGTCGTTCTTGGTGGCCGGCTCGACGGCCACGGAGATGACCGGCTCGGGGAACTCCATGTGCTCGAGGATGATCGGGTCGCCGATCGACGACAGCGTGTCGCCGGTGGAGGCGTCCTTCAGGCCGACGAAGGCGACGATGTCGCCGGTGCGGATCTCGGTCACGTCCTCCCGGCTGTTGGCGTGCATCTTGAGGATGCGCCCGACCCGGTCCTTGCGGCCCTTGGTGGCGTTGAGGACGGAGTCACCGGAGGAGAGCTTGCCGGAGTAGACCCGGACGTAGGACAGGCGCCCGACGTAGGGGTCGGTCTGGACCTTGAACATGACGCCGGCGAACGGCTCGTTGTCGTCGGCGTGGCGGATGACCGGATCGCCGGACGGGGTCTCGCCGTGGACCGGCGGGATGTCCGTCGGCGACGGGAGGTAGTCGACGATGGCGTCGAGCAGGGGCTGGACGCCCTTGTTCTTGAAGGCCGTGCCGCACAGGACCGGCAGGAGCTTGCCGAGGATGACGCCCGTCCGCAGGCCGGAGAGGATCTGCTCGGCGCTGAGGTCGTCGTTCTCGAAGTAGGAGTCGAGGAGCTCCTCGGAGGTCTCGGCCACCGACTCGACCAGGTGGTGGCGGGCGGCCTGGGCCCGCTCGAGCATCCCGGCGGGGATCTCGGTGCGGGTGAAGTCGATGCCGTTGCCCGACCCGTCCCAGATGAGGGCGGTCATGGTGACGAGGTCGACGACGCCGGCGAACTGGTCCTCGGCGCCGATCGGCAGTTGTACCGGGAGTGCGTTCACACCCAGGCGGTCGCCGAGCATCTCGACGCAGCGGTCGAAGTCGGCGCCGACCCGGTCCATCTTGTTGACGAAGACGATGCGGGGCACGCCGTACTTGTCGGCCTGGCGCCAGACGGTCTCGGTCTGGGGCTCGACGCCGGCCACGGCGTCGAGGACGGCCACGGCCCCGTCGAGGACCCGGAGCGAGCGCTCGACCTCGACGGTGAAGTCGACGTGGCCGGGCGTGTCGATCAGCTGGATGGTGTGACCCCGCCACTCGGTGGTGGTGGCGGCGGAGGTGATGGTGATCCCCCGCTCCCGCTCCTGCTCCATCCAGTCCATCGTGGCGGCGCCGTCGTGGACCTCGCCGATCTTGTGGCTGCGACCCGTGTAGAACAGGATGCGCTCGGTCGTCGTGGTCTTCCCCGCGTCGATGTGCGCCATGATCCCGATGTTGCGGGTCTTGGCCAGGCGGGCGGCGGTCGTGCTCACTGTCTGCTCCTTCAGCGGTCGCTGGCGGGCGCGGCGTACGCCCGCCTTCAAATCGGGGCTACTGCGAAAGCCAGAGAGGGGATCGACACCTCTCATCCCAGACTTGAGAGGTTTGTCCGAACATCACCGGCGACAAGGGCCCCAACCGTGTGCGCGCGCTGAGTATTCCGGCTCTGCACTATTTGGGGGGATTTGTCACTCCGTAAGCAAATTCTTGCCTCATGCAACCAACGTCTGCTAACAAGCATGTCGTTCGCTGGGGGTCGGGCACTGGGGAACAACAGCGCACTGACGAACGCCTTCCTTGTCGGCCAACCCCCCGGCCTGGGGCCGGGGACCAAGGAGGTAGTGCATGCGCAGAATGATCACCGTGCTCGCCGGGGCCGCCCTCGTGGTGGGCCTGGCCGCGCCGGTGTGGGCGGACGGAAAGGCCCAACCGGCCGACCAGCCGATCACGGCGATGGGCGATCACGGTCACGGGCATGGTGACCACAACTGGGGTCACGGTGGCCATGGTGACCATCGAGGCCACGGTGGTGACCACCACGGTCACGACGGCGGCCACTACGGCCACCACTACGACCACTACGACCACGACGGATACCGCCACGGGTACTACCACGACCGCTATGACCGCTACGACCGGTACTACTACGGCTGCGGTTACTACGGCTGCGGATACCCCTACTACTACGACGACTACTACTACGACGGGTACTACGACGGCTACGACTGCGGCTACTACCGGCACCACTACTACCGGTACGGGTACTACCGCCGCTACCGCGGCTGCGGATACGACCGCCGGTACTACGGCGGTTGTGGCGACTGCTACCGCCCGTACGCCGCCGAAGACCCCAACGCTGCGCCCGCCCCTGACGCCCAGCCTGCCCCTGACGCCGACAGTTCCAGTCCCCAAGCGCAGTCCACCTTCACCGCCCAGCACGCCGACGACCAGCCGGCCGCCGGCTCTATGCCGATGCCGATGACGCCGCCGCCGGCGCAGGCCGCCACCCCGGCGCCCGCTCCGGCCCCGCAGCCGGCCGACAAGCCGGCTCCGGCTCCGGCGCCTGCTCCGGCTCCGGCCAAGGACGCCCGCTCGGGCGGCCCGGCCCCGGCCGGTCCGGCCGGTCCGGCATCGGAGAACGACTTCACCCATCCCCACCACAAGGCCGACGCCAAGCCGGCGCCGGCTCCCGCTCCGGCCGACAAGCCGGGTGAGAAGGCCGAACCCGCTCCCAAGGGCCGCCCCGGCCCGGCCGGGCCTGCCGGCCCCGCCAGCGAGAACGACTTCACCCACCCGCACAAGAAGGCCGACAAGTAGCACCAGCCCGGAGGGGGCGACGAGGAGCGTCTGCAGGTGCTCTTCGTCGCTCCCTTCGTCGCGCCGGTGGGTGGCCGCTGTCCCGGGAACTTCCCTGGCATTTGTCACTGTGTGCGTAATTGATTGCAAAGGCTAACTAGTTCGGGGTACGGTCGTTTCCGTTCGCTGGGGGTCGAGCGGCAGGGCCAAGCACGTAGGGCGCGAGACGAACACCTTTCCTGATGGGTGCCAACACCCCGGTTTCCGGGGCAAGGAGGGTGTGGATGCGCAGGATTGTGACGATTCTGGCTGGGGCTGCGCTGGCGTTGGCCCTGGTCGGCCCGGCGGTTGCCGGTGCCACCGAGAAGTCGTCGTCGGCGTCGACGACGTTCACGGCTCAGCACTACCGCGGGGGCCACGGACACGACGGAGGTCACCACGACGGGCGCTACCGCCACGGCTACTACCGCCGCGGCGGCCGGTGCTACGGGTGCGACGGGCCGGGGAGCCGTTGTGACCGCTACGGGTGCGGCTACGCCTACCCGTACTACTACTACGGCTACCCGTACTACTACGGCGGCTACTACGGCGGCTACGGCTGCAACTTCGACTACCCGTGCGGCCCGCCGTACTCCGACCGGACGTACGACTGCAGCCGGTACCGGGGTCCCGACGGCCAGGCGGCCCAGAACCCGCAGTGCCAGTGGAACGACAAGTGCCAGTGCTACTACCACGGCTCGACGCCGCCTCCGGGTTCGGAGAAGCAGGGCCCGCCGCCCAGCGGCAGCGCCCAGCCGGCGCCCGACCGGGGGCAGGGTGGTCAGCCCGGCCCCGACCAGGGGCAGCAGCCTGCGCCCAACCAGGGTGGGGAGTCGCGGCCCTACTGAGCTTCGGCTTCAGCGGTGTGACGGAGGCGGCGGGGTACTCCCCCGCCGCCTTCGGCGTTCGGGGCCGGCCGGCTCAGGCGACGGCGCCGGCGGCCCGCAGCTTGGCGATCTCGTCCTCGGCCAGGCCCCAGTCGGTCAGCGCCTCGTCGGTGTCGGCCCCCGGAGCCGACGGCGGCCGTGAGATCTCCCCCGGGGTGCGGCTGAACCGGGGCGACGGGGCCGGCTGGACGACGCCGCCGACCTCCACGAACGTGCCCCGGGCCTGGTTGTGGGGGTGGTGCGGCGCTTCCTCCATGGTCAGGACCGGGGCGAAGCAGACGTCGGTCCCCTCCATGAGGGCGCACCACTCGTCGCGGGTCTTCTGCTTGAAGACGGCCGCCACCCGCTCCTTCAGCGCCGGCCACTGCGCCCGGTCCATCTGGTGGGGCAGCTCCTCCCCCTCGAGGCCGGTGAGGCGGAGCAGCTCGGCGTAGAACTGCGGCTCGATCGAGCCGATGGACACGTACTTCCCGTCGGCCGTCTCGTAGACGTCGTAGAAGTGGGCGCCGCCGTCGATGACGTTGACGCCCTTGTCGATGTTCCACACGCCCAGGGCCAGCATGCCGTGCATCATGGCCATGAGCGTGGCACTGCCGTCGACCATGGCGGCGTCGACCACCTGGCCCTGGCCGCTCGACCTGGCTTCCAGGAGGGCGCAGACGACGCCGAAGGCCAGCAGCATCCCGCCGCCGCCGAAGTCGCCGACGAGGTTGATGGGCGGGACGGGCTTCTCGCCCGGGCGGCCGATGTGGGCCAGCACCCCGCCGAGGGCGATGTAGTTGATGTCGTGGCCGGCCATCGAGGCGTAGGGCCCGTCCTGCCCCCAGCCGGTCATGCGGCCGTAGACCAGGCGGGGGTTGCGGGCCAGGCAGGCGTCGGGCCCGATCCCGAGGCGCTCGGCCACGCCGGGCCGGAATCCCTCGACGAGGGCGTCGGCGCCCTCGACGAGGCGCAGGACGAGTTCGACGGCGTCGGGGTTCTTCAGGTCGATCCCGACGGAGCGCCGGCTGCGGTTGGTGACGTTGGCCGGCACGGCGTCGACCCCCCGGGGGCCGGTCGGCCGCTCGAGGCGGATGACGTCGGCGCCGAGGTCGGCCAGCATCATGCAGGCGAACGGGCCGGGCCCGATGCCGGCGATCTCCACGACCCGAATTCCCGTGAGCGGTCCCATGGGGGCGAAGGGTACCGTTCGCCCTCGTGCGGATCGCCACTTGGAACGTCAACTCCTTGAAGGCCCGGCTGCCCCACGTCGAGCAGTGGCTGGAGTACGCCCGGCCCGACGTGCTGTGCCTGCAGGAGACGAAGCTGGCCGACGACGCCTTTCCGGTCATGCCGTTCCAGGCGCTGGGCTACGAGGTGGCCTTCCACGGCGAGGGCCGCTGGAACGGCGTGGCCATCGCCTCCCGGGTCGGCCTCGACGACGTGGTGGCCGGCTTCTCCGAAGCGCCCGAGGCCGAGGTGGTCGAGGCCCGCCTGATGTCGGCCACCTGCGGCGGGGTGCGGGTGGCCAGCCTCTACGTCCCCAACGGCCGGGCGGTCGGCCACGCCCACTACCGCTACAAGCTCGACTGGCTGGCCGGCGTGGCCCACTGGCTGGAGACGACCTGCCACCCGTCGGAGTTCCTGGCGCTGTGCGGCGACTTCAACATCGCCCCCACCGACCGCGACGTCTACGACCCGGAGAAGTTCGTCGGCGCCACCCACGTCAGCGAGCCGGAGCGGGCCGCCCTGCGCCGCCTGCTGGACTGGGGCCTGGTCGACGGCTTCCGGCTCCTCTACGACGACGACCGCCTGTTCACGTGGTGGGACTACCGGGCCGGCGACTTCCACTCCGGCCGGGGCATGCGGATCGACCTCATGCTGGTGACGGAGCCGCTGGCCAAGGGGGTCACCTGGGGGCTGGTCGACCGGAACGCCCGCAAGGGAAAGCAGGGCGTGCCGTCCGACCACGCTCCCCTGCTGCTCGACGTGGAGCTGTGACGCCCGACGAGCTGGCCGGGCGGGCGGCGGCGGCGCCGGTGGCCCGGCTGGGGACGGTGGCCGCCGACGGGCGGCCCCATCTGGTGCCCTGCTGCTTCGCCCTCGACGGCGGCGTCGCCTACTCGGTCGTCGACCACAAGCCCAAGCGCTCGACGGCCCTGCGCCGCCTCGACAACATCGCCGCCAACCCGGCGGTCTGCCTGCTGGTCGATCACTACGAAGACGACTGGTCGGCCCTGTGGTGGGCCCGCTTCGACGGCTCGGCCCGGGTCGTGACCGAGGGCCCCGAGCACGCCCACGCCGTCGCCCTGCTCTGCGCCAAGTACGCCCAGTACCGCGCCACTCCCCCGTCCGGCGCCGTCGTGGCCATCGACATCACCGCCACCCGGAGCTGGGCCGCCACCTGAGCCGGAGCGACGGCTGTCCCGGGTGGCCCCTCAGGAGGCGGGCGACCGTCGAGCGGCGGTGAAGGCGGCGCGGAAGCGCTCGGTGATCTCGGCCTGGACGGCCTTGGGGGCGTAGGCCCGCCGGCCGTAGAGCCGGTCGTAGCGCTCGAGCAGGTCGGGACGGGCGGTGGCCAGCCACCCGAGGTACTCCTCCTTCACCCCGGGGCGCAGGTGCAGGACGATCGGAGTGGCCGACTCCACGCCCGCCTCGACCAGTGCCCGGGCCAGCGCCTCGAGCTGGGCCGGGCTGTCGGAGATCCCCGGCAGGATCGGCGCCGCCAGCACCCCGGCGGGAATGCCGGCCTCCCGCAGGCGGGCCAGCGCCTCGAGGCGCCGCCGGGGATGCGGCGTGCCCGGCTCGCTCAGCTTCCAGACCTCGTCGTCGACCGTCCCCACCGAGAAGGCCGTGTGCACCCTGGTGCGTTTCGCCGCTTCGGCCAGCACGTCGAGATCGCGCAGGATCAGCGTCGACTTCGTCAGGATGGAAAAGGGATTGCGGGCCTCGCTGAGCGCTTCGACGATGCCCCGGGTCAGCCCGTACTTCCCCTCGCAGCGCTGGTAGGGATCGGTGTTGGTCCCCATGGCGATCAGGTCGCCCGCCCACCGCTTCGCCTGCACCTCGGCCCGGACCCGCTCGACCGCGTTGATCTTCACGACGATCTTGCGGTCGAAGTCCGCACCGGTGTTGAGGTTCAGATACTCGTGCGTCGGACGGGCGAAGCAGTAGCGGCACGAATGGCTGCAGCCCCGATAGGCGTTGATGGTGTAGCGGAACGACATGCGGGACTGCGGGGGCACCGGGTTGATCACCCGCTGCGCCCGCACCTCGAGGAACTCGAGATCGCGGAACTGGCCGTGACCGGCGCGCCACGTGGGCCCGGCCTCCTCGAAGAGGGCCAGCTGCGGCCGGCCGCCCTCGTCGGCCAGCCGCCAGCGGAGTTGCGCTCGAGCCTCGTCCGATGCCCCAGCCATGGCATGCAGCGTAATCGAACGCCAGTTCGATGTCGAGCAGATCTTCCGTCGCCGTTGGCGAACGGACGGTGATTCGCAACTGGCCTGAAGTACAGGAAACCGCGCGTTCGTGCGGTGCCGGAAAGGGGCCCAGTCGGTTCATATGCAGCAAAGCGGTTGGAAGCCTCAGGAGGTTCACATCATGGCTCGACTTCCCCGCAAGCCCGCCGCGGCCCTGCTCCTCGGCGCGGCTGTGGTGCTCAACGCCGTAGGCATCGCCTCGGCGGACAACCCCAAACCACGCAGCGGTCAACAGGCGGCCCGACCAGACAGCGCTCCACAGGGGGAGGGCTGCTCCTTCTTCCCCTGCTGCTGCCATGGCAAGCCCGGTCCGCCCGGTCCGCAGGGTCCGCCCGGTCCGCAGGGTCCGGCCGGTCCGGCAGGCCCGCAGGGTCCGGCAGGTCCGGCAGGTCCGGCAGGGCCCAAGGGAGACAAGGGGGACCCGGGCGGGTCGGGCGCTGCGCTTGTCTTTGGCGGGGACATCATCGGCAACGAGGATGAGGTGTTCTGCCCGCTCGACTGGAGCAGCGGTAACAGCGGGAACAACTGCGACTTCGGCGGCAACGCGGACACCGAAAGTCAGCGCGCGCTCGTGTCGGGGCAGGTTTCCGGTTTGAGGGCGACCATCTCCCCTGCGCTGTCGACCGGACAGACGGTGAAGTTTGCTGTCCGGATCTCCCAGCCCCCCAGCGTTCCCGACGAAACTCTGACCTGCACGATCCAGCCGGCCACAACCATCTGCACCGCGCCGGGACCGGTAACCATCACCGACCCCAATGCCTTCGTCAACGTGCATGTCACTGCATCTGCCAATGCCATGGATGGCCACAGGATCGCCTGGCTCTTCAACTTGACGCCATCGACTAGTTCGGCCCTCGTCTCGGCTGACGTCAATGCTGCGGGTCAGCACGTGAACGTCCAGGTTCTCCCATCCGGTCGTTCCGGACAGCCGAACCAACACGATCACTCGGCAGCGGGGGCGGCGTCCGTCTCCGTCGACGGCAACGTGGCGGGGCACCCTGTACACGCCCAGGTTCCGCCGGCTGCTCCGGGCGAACGGCCGAAGCAGCATCAACCGGCACGGCCGCAGTCAGGTCACCACCTGCAGCAGGCCGTCTTCCCGGCGCTGAGCCGCCCGCTTCGGCGCAGGGTGAGACGGAGGCGCTAGGCCGTACCGAGACCGAGATCCTCTGCTGCCGTTTGGCAATCCACGGCCGGCGAGGTTGAGGGCGACGCTCTCAACCTCGCCGGCTCGGGCGATGGGACTCGACTGCCGGACCGGGCAGGGCAGCTCGGGGCTCAGCCGGCGGCGAGGCGCTCCCGGACCAGGGCGGAGACGGTCTTGCCGTCGGCCCGGCCGGCGACTCGGGCGGTGACGGCTTTCATGGCCGGGCCCATCGCCGCCATGCCGGAGAAGCCGCCTTCGGCCAGGGTTTCGGTGATGATCGCGTCGAGCTCTTCGGGGGTGAGGGCGGCGGGGAGGTAGGCGGAGAGGACCTCGGCCTCGGCCAGCTCCCGCTCGGCGCGGTCGTCGCGACCGGCGCTGCGGAAGGCTTCGGCGGCCTCCTCGCGCTTCTTCACCTGTTTGGCGATGACCTTGACGACTTCGTCGTCGTCGAGCTCCCGGGCCTCCTTGCCCGACACGGCTGCTTCCTTGATTCCGGCCAGCGCCATGCGCAGGGCGGAGGTGGCGAGCTCGTCGCGCCGCTTCATCGCCGCGGTCAGATCGTCACGGAGGCGCTCGGCCAGCATGCTCTCTCCCTCAGCCGCTCTTCGTCGGGCCGGCCCGGTCGATGCTGATCCGCAGGAGGACGCGCCGCTCCCGTTCCATGGCCGCCCGGTAGTCGTCCCAGTCGGGGTGCTCCCCGGCGACGCGCCGGTAGTACTCGACGAGGCCTTCCATGGCCTCGGGCAGCGACACCACCACCGCCCGGCCCTCGACGAGGACCCAGTCGCCGTAGAACCCGTCGCTCAGCACGCACAGCGACGCCCGGGGATCCCGTCGCAGGTTCTTGGTCTTCATCGCCGTCTCCCGGGTGCTGACCACGACCATCCCGTCAGGGTCGACGTCGGCGGCGACCGGCGACATCTGGGGGCTGCCGTCGGCCCGGAAGGTGGCCAGGACGGCGTGGTGGTTCTTCCTGATGAACTCCCGGGCGGTGTCGGCATCCATGGCCACCGACGCTACTCCGGACGCGGGAAGACCCCGGTCTCACCGGGGTCTTCCGCCTTCCGAGCGGGCGAACTCAGACTTCGGTCATCTTCGGGTCGTTCTTGGTCCAGTTGCCCTCGAAGCCGTTCGAGGACCCGTCCGGCGACATCGAGCCGTTGGTGTGCCCCATCCCGCCGTCCATCTTGCTCTTGATCTGGCCCACCGTGGTCTGGGCCTTCTCCCACGGCCCGCGGCCGGCCCGGGACCCGGCGAGGAATCCGATCCCGAAGGCGCCCAGCGTCCTCATCCGAAACAGCTTCATGGTCTCTCCTCCGACGGCGGTCCGATCAGTTTCCCTATTGGGGGAACGTTCCCCCGGCGCGGGACCGGCAAACGGGACGACTCCCCCGCTCAGAACCCGGCGGCCAGGCCCTCGCAGCGGGGGTCGGAGGCGGCGCTGAGCCCGTCGCCGTCGAGGCGGATCACCTGGGCGTGGCCCATGTGGTCCTCCCAGGAACCGGCCGGGGCGAGGCGGTGGCCCCGGCTCCGCAGGCCGTCGACCACGGCCGGGGGGAAGCGGTCCTCGAGGCGGACGGAGAAGTCGCCCGGGTCGACCACCCACCGGGGGGCGGCCAGCGCCGCCGCCGGATCGGCACCGTCGTCGACGAGGCGGGCCAGCAGCTGGACCTGCGTCTGGAGCTGGCCGTCGGCGCCCATCGTGCCGAAGACCAGCCACGGCCGGCCGCCCCGCCGGGCCAGGGCCGGCATCAGCGTGTGGAGCGTGCGCTTGCCCGGCGCCAGGACGTTGACGTGGTCGGGGTCGAGGCTGAAGTACGCCCCCCGGTTGTGGAGGTTGACCCCGAGCCCGGGAACGGTGAGTCCGGAGCCGAAGCCGTTGTAGTTGGACTGGATCAGGCTGACGCAGCGCCCGTCACCGTCGACGGCGCAGAGGTAGGCGGTGTCGCCCCCGCCGCCCCGGGCGGCCCGCCCGGCGGGGGCCGGCCCGGCGGCCAGGGCGGCGGCCCGGGCCGGATCGGCCAGGGCTCCGGCCGGCAGCCGCATGTGGACGGGGTCGGTGAGGTGGGCGTCGCGCTCGGCCAGGGCGGTGGCCACGGCGTCGATCAGGCGGTGTTGGCGCTCCGGCCCGTCGGGGGGCAGCGGCCCGGCCCGGTCGAGCAGGTGCAGGGCCAGCAGCGCCGCCGACCCCTGGCTGTTGGGCGGCAGCTCCGCCACGGTCACGTCCCGGTACCGGCCCTCCAGCGGCTCGACCCAGTCGCCGTGGTGGGCGGCGAGGTCGGCGGTGTCGAGAAACCCGCCGAGGCGCTGCACGTGGCCGGCCACCGCGGCGGCGATCTCGCCCCGGTAGAAGGCGTCGGGCCCGCCGCCGGCCACGGCCCGCAATGTCCGGGCGAGGTCGGGCTGGCGGAGGCGCGCCCCCGGGGTGGCCCGGCCGTAGATGGCCTCCCAGTCGCCCCAGCCGGGGTCGGCCGGGCCACCGGCGGCGATGCGGGCGGCGCCGGCGGCGGTGAGGGGGAACCCGCCGTCGGCGTAGGCGATCGCCGGTTGGGCGAGCTCGGCGAACGGGCGGGTGCCGAAGCGCTCCAGGAGGGCGAACCAGGCGTCGACCGCCCCGGGCACGGTGACGGTGAGCGGCCCGGACCGGGGCATGACCGGTCCGCCGGACACCGCCCCGCCGGACACCGCCCGGGCCGGCCCGGCGCCGACGCCGGCCCCGGCGAGCCGCTCCGCCACGGCGGCGGGGGTGGCCCCGGCCGGTGCCCGGCCGGACCCGTTGTAGCCGTGGAGGGCGCCGTCCCAGACGATGGCGAAGCAGTCGCCGCCGACGCCGCACGTGTAGGGCGCCACCACGCCCAGGACGAGGTTGGCAGCGATGGCGGCGTCCACGGCGTTCCCGCCCCCCTGGAGGACGACGACGCCGGCCTGGCTGGCCAGGTAGTGCGGTGTGGCCACGGCGGCGGTGGCGAAGCGGTGGGCGGCCGGGGGCGGGTTCACCGGGCCGCCGGCTCCCGGCCCGGCCCTCCGGCGCAGGCGGTCAACCCTCCTCGACCCGCTTGAGCTCGGCGCGGAGGTGGCCCTGCAGCGGCTGGCCGACGGCGGCCAGCTGGACCTCGTAGCGCAGCACGTCGCCGCCGACCAGCTCGAACCGCCGGCTGAGGCCGGTGACCTCCTTGGCCGTGGCCGCCCGGCCGATGGCGGTGGCCGCCAGGCTGATCGTCTGGCCGGCGATCAACCCCTCTTCGATCTCGGCGACCCCGGTCGGGTGGGCCAGCACCACCTCGAGGCGCCCGTCGGGCTTCGGCCGCCAGTAGCCGGTCTCGGCGTGGAGCGGCCGCTGGTCGTCGAGGGCCCAGGTTCGCTGCTGGTAGGTGAGGAACGGCTTCCCGGGGACGGCGGCGAAGCGGACCTCCTCGCCGTAGTCGAACGAGGCGATCGTCGGGTAGACGCCGCGGCCCTCGCCCCGCCACGTCCCGATGAGGAAGCCGATCGGTTCGACGTCCGGATGCATCGCCCGAAGCTACCCCGATCGGCGGGGTGTCACCGGCCGGCGCTCAGGCGGCGGCGGAGAACGTGCAGACGAGGGCGCAGCGCTCCTCGCCGTGGAGCATGCAGCGGGGCTGCTGGATGAGGACCTGCTCGCCGAAGTAGTCCGCGGTGCCGGTCACGAAGCCCTCGGCCAGGGCGCAGAGCCGGCGGGCCGAGCGGTAGCCGAGCACGAGGCCGCCGGGCGGTTCGACCTCCAGCACCTCGAGGTCGAGCGGGCCGGCCTCCACGTCGGCCGGGACCCGGCCGCCGGGGTGGAGGATGGCGTTGAGCGTGAGCAGGAACGACTCGGCGCTCTGGTGGGGAGCGAAGATCAGCGGGTACCGCTCGGCCAGGAGCGGCACCGCCGCCCGTCCGAACCACCGGAGGCGTTCGTCGGCGCCCACCTCGGCCCCGAAGGGCAACGCCCCGAGCAGCCGGAACATCTGGTCGTCGGGATACTTGTCGAACGGGAGATACCCCCCGACGTCGACCTTGGCCAGCATCTCCGCCCACGCCCCGGCCCCGAACCGGCGGGTGACCGCCTCCTCGAGCAGGTTGAAGATGATGCCGGTCATGCCGACAGAGTTCGACGGAGAGTGGTCAAGTACCTCGCCTGGGGTCACAGGGCCCCAGTGTTAGCACAAGCGGACATTTCGCCCGCGGACCGAACACCCGTTTGCGACGGGACGGCCGAGTCGGTCGGGCCGCGGGGAGACCGGCGGGGAGCCGCCCTCCTGGGAGCAGAGTTACGAGTGGACGATATCCATCTCGAAGCGATCACCTATTGAGGCGGTGGACCGCCTCGTCGGCCAGAAATTGTGAAGTGCCCGGAGCGGGATTTGAACCCGCAAGCCCTTGCGGGCAATTGGGTTTGAGCCAATCGCGTTTGCCTAGTTTCGCCATCCGGGCGCATTCATTTTCCTAATTCTTGTGTGGTGACTTATCGAATCGGAACATTGCGTCTTCCATATTACCTGTTTTCGATGAGCCGGCCTTCTCCTCGGCCCAGGCGTTGCGGAGCATCCGCTCGAACCCGTAGGCGACCAGGCTGGTGGCGGCCTGGACGAGGAGGCCGAAGGCCGCTTCGGCCCGCTCGCCTTCTTCGTGGGGGTCGAGCCCGGCGGCCCGGAGCGGCTCGACCACGTACTTCGTGTAGAGCCCGACGGCGCCGGCGGCCACCTCCTGCATGGTGCCGATCTGCAGGCGGGCCAGGCCCATGAACTCCTCCATCGGCAGCCCCACGCCGAGCAAGCTCAACAGCATCCTCACGGCCCTCACATCGGCGCCGGTGTAGTACGGGCCGCCCGTCCCCTGCCGGGCCCGGATCACCCCCGAGGCCTCCAGGGAGCGCAGGACGGCCAGCGGCACCCGCGTCCGGTCGGCGAGCTCCTGGGGGGCGAGGCGGTCGTCGTCGGCCACCGGGGGCAGCGGCGGCATCGTCCGCTGGGCGTCGGCCTGGTGGCGGTGGACCAGACCGGCGATTGCCTTCAATGAATAGCCCTTGGCCTTGAGATCTCTGATGGCATGCAACCGTTCCAGGTGCCGGTCGTCGTAAAGTGCGACGCGACCGTCGCGTCGCGGCGGGTCGAGCAGACCCTTGGTCTGGTAGGACCGCACCAGTTCCACGCTGACGCCGGCGGCGGCGGCCAGCTCCTCGACCCGGTAGGCCACGGGCACCCTCCAACGTTGTTTCGATGAAACGTAACACGTCGTTGTCGAACCATTCGGGGCCCGTATGTAACCCTGTCGGAAGACTCGCGGTCGGAACCCTGAACTGACGGGGGTCAATTGGGAGAGGAGCAGACCAGAGGCGTGGCTGTCGCTGTCATCTTTCCGGGCCAGGGGACGCAGGGCGCCCAGATGGGCGCGCCGTGGCGGGGCGAGCCCGCCTGGGCTGTCGTCGAGCGGGCCGAGGCGGCGCTCGGGGAGCCGCTGGCCCCGCTGCTGCTGGCCGAGTCGGCCGACGAGCTGGCCCGCACCCGGGAATCCCAGCTGTCGGTCCTGCTGACGTCGCTGGTGGTGTGGGAGGCGGCCCGGGAGCACCTCCCGGCCCCGGTGGCCTTCGCCGGCCATTCCCTCGGCCAGATCACCGCCCTGATCGCCTCCGGCGCCCTCCCCTTCGAGGACGGCATCCGCCTCGCCGCCCGCCGGGCCGAGGCCACCCAGGCCGCCGCCGACCGCCACCCCGGCCGCATGGCCGCCGTGCTCGGCGCCGAGGAGCCGCAGGTCCTCGAGGCCTGCGAGGCCGCCCCCGACGAGTGCTGGCTGGCCAACGACAACGCCCCCGGGCAGATCGTGATCGCCGGCACGCCGTCGGGCCTGGAGCGGGCCACCAAGGCCGCCGGCGACCTCGGGATCCGCCGGGTCATGCCGCTCAAGGTCGGCGGCGCCTTCCACACCCCGCTGATGTCCGAGGCGGCCGCCGCCCTGGCGCCCGTCCTCGGCGAGATCGCCTTCGCCGCCCCGGCGGCGCCGATCGTGTCCAACGCCGACGCCCGCCCCTACGCCGATGGCCAGGGCTGGGCGGAGCGGCTGCAGGCCCACCTGGTCTCCCCCGTCCGCTGGCGGGGGTGCATGGCCACCCTGGTCGACGAACTCGGAGCCACCACGCTGGTCGAGGTGGGCTTCGGCTCGATGCTGGCCGGTCTGGCCAAGCGGGGCGCCCCCGGCGTCCCGGTCATCGGTGTCGCCACCCCCGGCGACATCGCCCCCCTTTCGGAGGTTCGCCCGTGATGGATGCCGTGCCGGTTCCCGGCGAGGTTCTCGCCGTTCCCGAGCGCGTGATCGTTGCGCCCACCGTCGGTGTGTTCCGGCCGCTGGCCGACACCGACCTCGACCTCACCGCCGTCCCCAGCGTCACCCTGATCGCCGCCGGGCAGGCCATCGGCGTCGTCGAGGGCCCCGGGTCCTCGACGCCCGTCCGCAGCCCGTTCGGGGGCTTCCTCGTCGGCATGCTCGCCCGCCGCGGCGAACGGGTGCGGGAGGGCCAGCCGGTCGCCTGGCTCCGGCTCGCGTGACCGCTGTCCGCCGGGCCGCCCTCGCCGGGTGGGGAATGGCCGTCCCCGAAGGCCGGCTGACCAACGCCGAGCTCGAAGCCCGCGACATCGGCACCAGCGACCAGTGGATCCTGGAGCGCACCGGGATCTCCGAGCGGCGGCGGTGCGCCCCCGACGAGACGACGGCCGGGCTGGCCATCGCCGCCGGCAACGCCGCCATCAAGTCGGCGGGGATCACCCCCGGCGACCTCGGCATGGTCATCGTGGCCACCTGCACGCCGGAGCAGCCGATCCCCGAGACGTCGTCGTTCGTGGCCGAGGGCCTCGGCGTGCGGTGCGGCGCCTTCGACGTCGGGGCGGCCTGTGCCGGCTTCAGCTACGGGCTCGTCGTCGCCTCGGGCCTCGTGGCCACCGGCCTCGACGCCCCCATTCTGCTGATCGGCGCCGAGAACCTCACCCGGGTGGTCGACCCCGTCGAGCGGGGCACCGTCATCCTCTTCGGCGACGGGGCCGGGGCGACGGTCATCGCCCCCTCGACCGCAGGCCCCGACGGCCCCGGCCTGCTGGCCTGGGACATGGGATCGGACGGCTCGGCCACCCACCTCATCGAGATCACCGCCGGCGGGAGCCGCCAGCCGACCACGGCCGGGACGGTGGCGGCCGGCGACCACTGGATGAAGATGGACGGGCCGGAGGTGTTCCGGCGGGCGGTGCGCGTCGTCGTCGAGTCGTCGAACAACGCCCTCGCCCGGGCCGGCCTCACCACCGCCGACGTGGACTGGTTCGTCCCCCACCAGGCCAACGCCCGCATCGTCACCGCCGCCGCCAACCGGCTCAAGATCCCGGCCGAGCGCTGCATCGTCAACATCGACCGCTACGGCAACACCTCGGCGGCGTCGATCCCCATCGCCCTGGCCGAGGCGGCCGACGACGGCCGGATCAAGGACGGCGACGTCGTCCTCTCCTGCGGCTTCGGCGCCGGCATGACGTGGTCGAGCGCCGTCCTGCGCTGGGGCCGGCCGGCGGGAGCCGCATGACCGCCCGGGTGGCGCTCGTGACCGGCGGGTCCCGGGGCATCGGCCGGGCCACCGCCGTCGCCCTGGCCGCCGCCGGCCACCGGGTGGCGGTGTGCTACCGGGCCGACAAGGAGGGGGCGGCCGAGACCGCCGCCGCCATCACCGAAGCCGGCGGCGAAGCGCTGGCGCTGGCCGCCGACGTGGCCGACCCCGCCGCCGTCGACGGGGCGGTGAAGGAGATCGAGTCGACCTGGGGGCCCGTCCAGATCCTGGTCAACAACGCCGGCGTCACCCGGGACGGGCTCCTGCTGCGCATGACCGACGAGCAGTGGGGCGAGGTGCTGCGCACCAACCTCGACGGCGCCTTCTACGCCATCCGCCGGGTGGCGCCGGGCATGGTCCGGGGCCGGTTCGGCCGCATCGTCAACGTGGGGTCGGCGTCGGGCGCCACCGGCTCGGCCGGCCAGGTCAACTACGCCGCCGCCAAGGCCGGCCTGCTCGGGCTCACCCGGTCGGTGGCCCGGGAGCTGGCCTCCCGCAACGTCACCTGCAACCTCGTCGCCCCCGGGCCCATCGCCACCGCCATGCTGGAGGCGCTGCCCGAGGACCGCCAGGCCGACCTGGCCGCCCTGGTGCCGCTGGCCCGGCTGGGCACGCCCGACGAGGTCGGGGCCACCGTCGCCTTCCTGTGCTCGGAGGCAGCGGGGTATATAACCGGAGCCGCCATCCCCGTCGATGGCGGGCTCTCCATGGGGCACTGAGCCCCCTCACACAAAGGAGCAACACCATGGATCGCGCCGAGGCGTTCGCCATTCTGAAGGAGGCGGCGGTCGAAGTACTGGCCGTCGACCCGTCGGCCGTCACCGAGGAAGCCCGGTTCAAGGAGGACCTCGACGCCGACAGCCTCGACCTCGTCGAGTTCGTGATGGCGCTCGAGGAGCGCTTCGACATCTCCGTCCCCGAAGAGGACCTCGACGGTGTCGACACGGTCGGCCAGGCCCTGACGCTCGTGCTCGGCAAGCTGGGCGCCAACGCATGAGCGAGTGCCGAGGCCACGCCGGACCGAAGGGTCCCGAAGCGCGCGGGTCCGGTCGTGGCTGAGGGGCTCGCAGGTACCACCCCGGCCGTCGACCACCTCGGCCGGCCCCGCGTCGTCATCACCGGCCTGGGGGTGAAGACCCCGGCCGGCAATGACGTCGCCACGTTCTGGGAGACCCTGCTGGCCGGCCGGTCGATGGCCGCCGAGCTCACCGGCTTCGACACCGCCGATCTGCCGGTGCGCTTCGGCTGCCAGGTGCGGGACTTCGACGGCGCCGAGTACCTCGGCCCGAAGGAGGTCCGCCGGGTCGACCGCAACGCCCAACTCGGCTTCGCCGCCGGGATCGACGCCTACCGCGACGCCGGCGAGACCGGCGCCGACCCGGCCCGCTGCGCCGTCGTGGCCGGCGTCGGCATCGGCGGCCTGGCCACGCTGGAGGACCAGGAGAAGGTCCTCATCGAACGGGGCCCGACCCGGGTGACGCCGTTCCTGGTGCCGATGATGATGCCCAACGCCACCCCGGCCATCGTGGCCATGCAGCTCGGCTGGACGGGCCCCAACATCTGCGTGGCCACCGCCTGCGCGGCCGGCACCCACGCCGTCGGCGAGGGCGCCCGGTTGATCCGCGACAACACCGCCGACGTCGTGCTGGCCGGCGGCGCCGAGGCCGTGGTCACCCCCATCGCCATCGCCGCCTTCGCCCGCATGGGGGCGCTGTCGGGCCGCCACGACGACCCGGCCGCCGCCTCCCGGCCCTTCGACGTCGACCGCGACGGCTTCGTCATGGGCGAGGGCGCCGCCTTCCTCGTGCTGGAACGGCTCGACCGGGCGCTGGCCCGGGGCGCCCGCATCTACGGCGAAGTGCTGGGCTACGGCCGCAACGCCGACGCCTACCACATCACCGCCCCCTCGCCCGGCGGGAGCGGCGCCACGGCCTGCATGCAGCTGGCCCTCGACGACGCCGGCCTCGGCCCGTCGGCCATCGCCCACATCAACGCCCACGGCACGTCGACACCGCTCAACGACGCCTCCGAGGCCGAGGCGATCGTCAAGGTGTTCGGCGGGTCGCCGCCCCCGGTCACCTCGACCAAGGGCGTCACCGGCCACCTGATCGCCGCCGCCGGGGCGGTCGAGGCCGTGGCCTCGGTCCTGGCCATCGGCGACGGGATGGCCCCGCCCACCGCCAACCACCAGCGCACCGACCCCGAGATCTCCATCGACGTCATCCACGGCGAGCCCCGCCCGGTGCGGGGCCCGGTGCTGTCGAACTCGTTCGGGTTCGGGGGCCACAACGCCACGCTGGTCGTCGGCCCGGTGGACGTCGCCGCCTCATGACCCTCTCCCTCGAACCGGGCGGCGGCGGCCCATCGCTCGGCCTGCCGGTGGCCGGCCGGGCCAGCCCGGCGGCCACCGCCACGCTGCGCCGGCTCGAGGGGCGTGACGTCGCCCTCTTCCGCCTCGACGGCGGCAAGCACCGGGGCGCCATCGGCCCGCCCGAGGGGGTGGCCATCGAGCGCCTCGTCACGCTGGCCATCGAGCTGGGCCTGCCGATCGTCGGCGTCCTGGCCACGTCGGGGGCCGACATCCACGAAGGCGTGGCCTCGCTCCACGCCTGGGGGCGGGTGGCGCGCCAGGTGTCGCGGGCGTCGGGCGTGGTCCCGATCGTCTTCGCCGTGGTCGGGCCGTGCACGTCGGGGCCGGCGCTCATGCTGGGGCTGGCCGACCACGTCGTCATGACGCCCGACTCCTTCGCCTACGTCAGCGGGCCCGAGGCGGTGGCCGAGTTCACCGGGGTGCGGATCGACCGGGCCGGCCTCGGCGGCGGCCCGATCCACGACACGAGGACCGGCGTGGCGTCGCTGGTGGCGGCCGACGAGGACGACGCCCTGCTGGCCGTGAGCGACCTGCTGTCGTACCTCCCGGCCAACCACCTGGCCGACCCGCCCCTGGCCGTGCCCGCCGCCGGCGATCCGCTCGACCGGCCCTGCCACCGGGCGGCGGCGGCGGTGCCCGATACCGCCCGGGCGTCGTACGACGTCCGCACGGTCCTGGCCGACGTCCTCGACGAGGGTTCGCTGCTCGAGGTGCGGGCCCGCTACGCCGCCAACATGGTCACGGCCTACGGCCGCCTCGGCGGGCAGGCGGTGGGCATCATCGCCAACCAGCCCCACGTGCGGGCCGGCACCCTCGACATCGAGGCCTCCCGCAAGGCGGCCCGCTTCGTGCAGCACTGCGACGCCTTCAACCTGCCGATACTCACCTTCGTCGACACCCCGGGCTTCGAGCCCGGCAAGGACCTGGAGTGGCGGGGCATGATCCGCCACGGCGCCGAGCTGGTCCACGCCTACGCCGCCGCCACCGTCCCCCGGATCTGCCTGGTGCTGCGCAAGGCCTACGGCGGCGCCTACATCGTGATGGACTCCCGGGAGCTCGGCAACGACGCCTGCTTCGCCTGGCCCGGCGCCGAGATCGCCGTCATGGGCTCCAAGGGCGCCGTGCAGATCCTGTTCGGCAAGAAGCTGGCGGCCATCGACGACGCCGAGGAGCGGGAACGCCAGCGCCTCGCCCTGGAGACCGACTACGACGCCCGGTTCTGCTCGCCGGTCGAGGCGGCCGAGCGGGGGCTCGTCGACGAGGTCATCGACCCCCACGACACCCGGCGGATCCTCGGCGCCGCCCTGGCCGTCCACCGCCGCAAGCGGGAATCGGGGGCGGCCCGCAAGCACTCTCTGTCGCCTCTCTAAGGAGCCCTGCAATGCTGCTGGAAGGCAAGCGCGTCCTCGTGACCGGCGTCCTCACCGATCAGTCGATCGCCTTCTCGGTGGCCCGCTGCGCCCAGGAGCAGGGGGCGGAGATCGTCCTGACGTCGTTCGGCCGGGCCATGAGCCTGACCAGGCGGGTGGCCAAGCGGCTGCCGGCGGAACCCGACGTGCTGGAGCTCGACGTCACCGATCCCGCCCACCTCCGCGCCCTGGGTGCCGAACTGGAGCAGCGCTGGGGCCGGCTCGACGGCGTGCTCCACGCCATCGGCTTCGCCCCCGAGGCCTGCCTCGGCGGCGACTTCCTCCGGGCCGGGTGGGACGACGTCGCCACCGCCGTGCACGTCTCGGCCTATTCGCTGAAGGCCCTGGCCGAGATGGCCCTGCCGCTCATGAAGGGCTCCGGTCAGGGCGACGGGCGCAGCGGCGGCTCGATCGTCGGGCTCGACTTCGACGCCACCGTGGCCTGGCCGGCCTACGACTGGATGGGCGTGGCCAAGGCCGCCCTGGAGTCGACGGCCCGCTACCTGGCCCGGGACCTCGGCCCGGCCGGCATCCGGGTCAACCTGGTGGCCGCCGGCCCGCTCAAGACCGTGGCCGCCAAGTCGATCGCCGGGTTCGCCGCCTTCGAAGAGGCCTGGGTGGCCCGGGCGCCGCTCGGCTGGTCGATCACCGACCCCGAACCGGTCGCCCGGGCCTGCGTTTCACTGCTGTCCGACTGGTTCCCGGCCACCACCGGCGAGATCATCCACGTCGACGGCGGCTACCACTCGATCGGTGCCTAGCGACTCACGGCCGGTAGCCGATTCCCGGCTGCAAGTGGCCGGGTCTAGCCGAATGTCATCACACCACGGGCCCGGGCGCGTGTGAGGGGCTTGGTGACACAGTCGCCCCGGGTTGGGATCGCTCCGCCGTCGAAGGTGAAGGCGCCGCCTCGGCCATGGACCCGGTAGGGCCCGTCGTTGGCGGGGTCGTGAGCGGGGCCGGCGAAGGCGAAGTGGTAGTGGTCGGAGGCCGTGCGCAGCCCGGCGGTGGTGGGCCAGGTGAAAGTGATGTCCGACTCGCCCTCACCGCCGCGCAGGCAGTCGTCGGGGTCTTCGGTGCCGTACTGTGCCGACACGACGAACGTGCCCGGTCCACTCGGAGTAAACCCGTAGACCGGCCCGTCACAGGTGATGGAAGACGGGTCGGACGCCGTCCCGATGATCGTCCCGGAGGACCCTTCGAGGGACAGGCCCGGCGAGAGGTTCGCTTCGTGGTCGTAGCGGCAATGCGTCGCCGCCGACCCCGCCGCCCCGGCAACTCCCGGAAGCACGACGGCGAGGACGACCGAGACGATGCCCGCCAGGATTCCCCGCATCGTCGCCAGTATGGGCCATGGGAGCCCCATCGTTCCAGGGACGCCCACCGCAGCTCTCCGCCGGCTTCTCCTCCCGGTTTCGTTCCCCGGGGTCCGACCACCCGCCCCGATCAGTAGTTGACGTGGACGAAGATGTCTTCGCCGCTGCCACCGCCTGAGGGATCGAGCGTGGCCGCCTTGGAGTCGAGCGCCACGAACCGCCCGTCCATCGACAGCGCCGGGCTGTAGCTGGCGCCGTCGCCCTGGGTCCCGTTGGTCGACGTGACCCGGGTGGTGGTGCCGGCCACCCGGTCCCGGACGATGACGTCGGGCTGGCCGTTGGTGTCGCCGGGGACGAGCGAGGCGGCGTCGGACCAGAAGGCCACGAACCGGCCATCGCCGCTGATGGTCGAGTCGCCGCCGACGATGCTGGCGCCGTTGGTGCCGGTGGCCTGACCGCCGCCGGTCTGGACACTGGCCTGCTCGATGTGGCCCGACTGCAGGTCCTTCACGTAGATGTCGGTGTCGCCGCCGGCGTCGGCCGGGTTGAAGTTGGTGGCCTTGGAGTCGAACGACACCCAGCGGCCGTCGGCGCTCATCGACGGGCTGGCGCTGGCCTTGTCACCCGGCGCACCGCCGTCGGTGGAGCTGACCAGTGTCGTCGCCCCGCTCGTGAGGTCCTTCATGTAGACCTGCTGCACGCCGCTGGTGACCCCGCCCACCAGGTTGGTGGCCGTCGAGTTGAAGACGATCTTCGTGCCGTCGCCGCTCAGACTCGGCCGGTTCGAGACACCGTTGGCCTCGGTGCCGTCGGAGGCGGTGCTCACCCGCGTCACCTTGCCGGTGGCCACCTCGTAGACGAAGACGTCGTCACCCTTGTTGTTGTCGCCGCCGGCGCAGCCCAGGCCCAGCAGGCCGCAGCTCGGCGCCGGGACGAGGTTGGTGGCGGCGGACTCGAAGACCACGTACCGGCCGTCGCGGCTCACCACCGGGCGGCGGCTGTCGTCGTTGCCGATCGAGCCGTCGGGGCCCTTCGAGATCAGCGTCATCTGCTTGTTGGACCGGTCGAAGAGGAAGGCGTCGTACTTGTTGTTGGTGTCGTTGGCGACGAGGTTGGTGGCGTTGGACCAGAAGGCCACGTAGCGGCCGTCGGCCGAGATGGTGGCCCGCTGGCTGCCGCAGACCGCCGAGCAGGAGGTCGGCACGCTGGCCCGCACGCCGCCCGGGGCGTCGCTGATCCGCTCCATCGCCCCGCTCACACGGTCATAGAGGTAGACGTCACGGATGTGGACGGTGTCGGTCGAGCCGGGCAGCACTTTGGTGCCGTCGGAGTCGAAGACCAGGTAGCGGCCGTCGGCGCTCATCCAGGGGCGGAAGCCGGTGCCGCCGCCGGTGCTGGCCCGGGCCACGATCGAGGTGGTGCCGGCCGTGCCCCAGTCCACGCCGTTGGCCGGCGGGAGCGTCGTCGGCGTCGTGCCGGGGTCGGTGGTGGTCGGGGTGGTGCCCGGCGCGGTCGTGCCGGGCGTGCCGCCGGGGTTGGTGCCCGGAGTGCCGCCCGGGCCGCTCGGCGACACGATGGGCAGCGGAGCCGTCCGCTCGGGAGCCGGGGCCATGCCGACGATGGCCCGGTTGAGGCGGAGGCTGCCGGCCGAGCCGTAGAACGTGGCGTCACCGAAGGAGAAGATGCCGCCGTCGGCCGCCACCAGCCAGTACCCCCCGCCGGTCGACGTGGGGGCGAGGCCGACGATGGGCGACTTGAGGGCCCTGCCGCCCATCGAGCCCCGGAACACGGCGTCGCCGAAGGAGTGGACGGTGCCGTCGGCCGCCGCCAGGTAGTAGCCCCGGCCGGTGGGTGTGGCGGCCATGCCGATGATCGGGGACCGGAGGTTGGCCGCCGCCGCCGAGCCGAAGAACTGGGCGTCGCCGTAGTTGAAGATGCCGCCGTCGGAGGCCACGAACCAGTAGCCCCGGCCGGTCGGGGTGGCGGCCATGCCGACGATCGGCTTGGCCAGGCGGATGGCGCCGGTGGAACCGTAGAAGGCGGCGTCGCCGTAGGAGAAGATGCCGCCGTCGGCGGCCACGAACCAGTAGCCCCGGCCCGTCGGCGTGGGGGCCATGCCGACGATCGGCCGGTTGAGCTTCATGGCCCCGGTCGACCCGTAGAAGCTGGCGTCGCCGAAGGAGAAGATGCCGCCGTCGGCGGCCACGAACCAGTACCCCTGGCCGGTCGGCGTGGGGGCCATGCCCACGATCGGCTGGTTCAGCCGCAGGCTGCCGGTCGAGCCGGCGAACTTGGCGTCGCCGTAGGAGAAGATGCCGCCGTCGGCGGCCACGAACCAGTAGCCCTTCGTCGGGCCGGCGGCGGCCTGGGCGCCGCTCCCGATGCCGGGAAGGGCGGGCGCGATGGCCAGGGCTACGGCGGCGAGCACGCCGAGCAGGCGGGGCTGGAGACGGTGGCGGAGCATGATGGGGCACCTCGGGGGGAGAGGCGGTCTAGTCCGATGTCTCTGTTCTTCGAGGGATATCCCTGTTCCTTCTCGCCCCAGGACGACGTTTCCGACATTTCGTCCGGAGCGCCGCGACTCTTCCTGCGCTGCTGGATCCCGCCGCCGGCGATTGCTTGGCTGAAGGGCGTGACATCCGCGGGAACGGGGGCGCGGCGCGGCGCCGACATGCCCGCCGTGCGTTGCGCCGCCGTGCTCCGGCTGGCGCTGATCCTCGGCGCCGTCACCGCCGGGTCGTTCGGGGACCATTCGGGCCCGGCCCGGAACCTGTTCGTGGTGCTCGGGCTCGTCGGCGTGCCGTGGGCCACGCTCGTCCTCTTCGCCGCCGACCGGCCCGGCAGCCCCTGGGCGGTGGTGGGCGGGCCGGCCGGCGACCTGGCGGCGCTGTTCGCCGTGCACTGGTCGGTCCCGGCGGCGGCCGACGCCGTCCTGGTGGGCTATGTGGTGGTGGTGGCCTTCGCCGGCTACACCGCCGGCCGGACGGTGGCCGGCCCCCTGGCCGTGGCCGCCGTCCTCCTCGCCGTGGCCGCCGAGGATCTCGGCCCCGGGGCCGGGAGCCTGGGAACCGGCGCCGTGACTGCCCTGGCGGCGGCGGTGCTGGCCCTCGTCGTCCTCCTCGACCGGACGGTCGAGCTGCAGAACCGGGCCGCCGCCGACTCCACCCGCCTGGCCGGGAAGGCCGACGCCATCCTGGCCCGGGTGGCCGACAGCGTGGTGGTGACCGATTCCGCCGGCTGCGTCCGGGAGTGCAACCCGGCCGCCGAGCGTCTCGTCGGCCTGCCGCTGGAGCAGGTCGTCGGCCGGACCTGCGCCGAGGTCCTCGGGCTGCGGGTCGACGACCTGCCCCTCGACTGCTCGCGGCGCTGCGGGCTCCTCGGCCTGGCCAGCGCCGACGGCGCCCGTCCCCACGAGACCTGGCGGCTCGACGCCGCCGGCCGGCCCCAACCCCTCCTGGCCAACGCCGAAGCCGTGGTCGACGACCGGGGCCGCACCGTGGAGGTCGTCCACTCCCTGCGGGACATCACCCGCCTGAAGCAGGCCGAAGAGGCCAAGACCCTGTTCCTGGCCACCGCCTCCCACGAGCTCAAGACGCCGCTCACAGTCATCCGGGGCTTCGCCGACACGCTGCTGGCCTTCGACGACTTCGATCCCGACCGGCGGACGGCCGCCCTGCAGGCCATCCGGATCCGATCGGAGGAACTGGTCCGCATCGTCGACCGGCTGCTGCTGTCGAGCCGCATCGAAGCGGGACGGGTCCAGGTCAACCCCGTCCGGCTCGAGCTCGCTCCCCTGCTCCTGGAACGGGTCCTGAGCCTGCGGGCGGCCACCGGCCGGCCCATCGAGTTGCAGCTCGACGACGCCGTGCCCGACGTCAGCGCCGACGGCTCGGCCCTGGCGTCGGTCGTCGACCACCTGCTCGACAACGCCCTCAAGTACTCCCCCGGCGGCGAGCCGGTGGCCGTCCGGGCGGTGGCGGAGGACACCGCGGTGCGGATCGACGTCACCGACGGAGGTATCGGGATGGACGCCGAGCAGGCCGGTCGGTGCTTCGACAAGTTCTGGCAGGCCGAGTCGACCGATGTGCGCCGCTTCGGCGGTACGGGCATCGGCCTCTACATCGTCCGCTCCCTGGTCGAGGCCATGGGCGGCCAGGTGTCGGTCACCAGCCGGCCGGGGTCCGGCTCGACGTTCTCGCTGACCCTGACGCCGTACCAGCCGCCGGCGGTGGACCTGCGCGACACCCGGGAAGTCGGCGAAGCCAGCTCGATCCGGGAGTTCATGCGCCAGATCGGCGTACCGGAACGGAGCGGGCCGTGAGGGCGGCGGTGGCCGTCCTCAACATCGTCCTCGGCGAGGTCTACGCCGGTTACGGCATCCTCACGATCATCGACCTCAAGCGGGAGTGGCGCCAGCGGGGGTTCTCCCACTTCGGGGTGGCCTGGATCGCCATGGCCTTCACCTGCGGGCCCCATCACCTGGAGCACGGCCTGCACGTGGCCTTCGCCGGCCGGGCCGGCGGCCCGCTCGACCTGCTGGCCGTCGTCGTCGGTCTGCCGGCCGGGGTGGCCTGGTTCCTGCTGCGGGTCGAGGCGCTCCTCGGCGGGCGGGGCGACCGGTTCGTGGCCGGCACGCCCCGGGCGGTCGCCGTCCTGCCGGTGCTGTCCGGCGCCTACCTGGCGGGCTACGTCGTCTGGGTGGCGGCGATCCTCGGCCCCGGCGGCGACTTCGGCCCCAGGCTGGTGCCCAACGTCCTGCTCCTCGGGCTCTACGGGTTGATCGGCTTCTACCTGCTGCGCACCCAGCTGGCCAACCGCCGCTCCCTCGGCGGCTGGTCGCTGTCGGGCCTCTCGCTCACGCTCGTCTTCCCCACCTGCGGCCTGATGCACGCCGTGAGCGCCGTCTACGGCTCGTCGGGCCGCTACGACGTCGACGCCCACGGCCTGATCATCGACTGGCTGGCGGTCCCGGCGGCCGTCTACTTCCTCTGGGTGGTCCGGGCGCTGCACCACAACGCCTTCACCGACTGGAACCGGGGGGCGACCGGCGTGCGGCGGGAACCGGTCGGAGCGGCGGCGTGACCCGGGCCCTCGTCGTCGACGACGCCCCCGATCTCCGGATGCTCATGCGGGAGGTGCTGACGCGCTCCGGCATCACGGTCGAGGAGGTGGCCAGCGGCGCCGACGCCCTCCACCGGCTGGCCGAGCCCGACCACCCCGACGTGGTGATCCTCGACGTGCAGATGCCGGAGATGGACGGCTGGGACACGCTGCGGGCCGTCCGGAACCGGCACGGTGACGGGGTGGGCATCGTCCTGTGCACCGTCCGGTCCCACCCGGCCGACGCCGTGCGGGCCTACGAGCTCGGCTGCGACGCCTATCTCGGCAAGCCGTTCGACATCCGGGAGCTGGCCACCGTCACCACCGCCGTCGGGTGTCTCACCACCGCCGAACGGGCGACGCACCGCCGGGAGGCGCTGGCCGCCGCCCGGCAGGCCCTCGAGCGCCCCTGAAAGGAGTGGCCATGCCCATCGGCGCCTTCATCGTCGACGACCAGGCCGACGTCCGGCTGCTCGTCCGGATGATCATCGAGGCCGCCAACAACGGGCTGTTCGTCAGCGGGGAGGCGGCCAGCGGCCAGGAGGCCGTGGACCGGCTGGAGGAGACCGATCCGGCCGTGGTCGTCGTCGACGAGATGATGCCGGGCCTGTCGGGCATCGAGACCGCCGTGCTGATGCTCCGCCGCCGCCCCGGCCAGCGGATCATCCTCTGCAGCGCCCACCTCGACGATTCGCTGATCCAGCGGGCCAACGCCGCCGGCATCCACGTCTGCCTCACCAAGGAGCAGGCCCGGGAGATCCCCGGTGCCATCCGGGCCCTCGTCGGCGAGCCGCCGGCGCCGTCCCGTCAGGGGCCGTAGGCCGGCCGCGGCGCCGGGCCGGTGGCCGGCAGCCCATGGAGCGTCCGCAGCCGGCGCCAGGCCAGCGGTCCGGCCAGGGCGGCCGCGGCGACGGCGGCGATCAGCTCGGTGTTCGTGGCGCCGAGGAGTTTCAGCGCCGAGGCGGTGAGCACGATGGCCAGCGCCCGGCGGACGACCAGGGCCGGGGCCAGTGCCGACACCTTGGCGCCGACATAGACCCCGGGGATGCTCCCGGCCAGCAGCGACGTCGTGAGCCCGAGGTGGAAGTCGCCGAACAGGACGTGGCCGAGGGCCGCCGACCCCACGAGGGGGACGGCCTGGACGAGGTCGGTGCCGACCAGCTCCGCCGCCGTCAGCTGGGGATAGAGGACGAGCAGGGTGACGATGATGAGCGACCCCGATCCCACCGAGGTCATCCCGACCACCAGGCCCCCCAGCGCGCCGACGGCCATCGTCGCCCCGGGCCGGACCACGAGCGGCCCCCGCTCCCCCGCCGGCGCTTCGGCCCCGCCGCCCAGGGCCCGGCTCCGCTGCCGCAGGGTGAAGAAGGCCCGCACGACCATGGTGCTGACGGCCAGGAGCAGCGCCCCACCGAGGGCCATCTTGACGTGGTTCTGGACGGCCTCGCCGTCGCCGAAGGAACGGATGACGAGGACTCCGGCGAAGGCGGCGGGGACGGAGCCGGCCGCCAGCCAGCCGACGAGGCTCCGGTTGACCGTCCCGTGCCGGAGGTGGACGGCGCCCCCGATCGGCTTCATCACGAAGGCCGCCACCAGGTCCGACGACACCGCTGCCAGCGGCTGGATCTTGAAGAACAGGACCAGGATCGGCGTCATCAGGGCGCCGCCCCCCATGCCGGTCAGCCCGACGGTGAACCCGACGACCAGCCCGGCCAGAGCAACCCATCCGTCGACGTGGAGCATCGCATCAGCGAACGACGCCGGGCTGAGCGCCGGCTGGCCCACGCCTGAGCCGGTCCTGAAGCGGCCGGCCGCGGCGGGCCGGCAACTTCAGCCGCCGGACAGACCCCGGCCAGCGGCGGTTCAGCCGCCGTTCCGACGCTCGGGTGATGGACTTCTCGCCCGCCATCGCCGCCGTGTCCCCCGACCGGCCGGTGTTCGTCCTCGGGGAGCGGGCGCCGGCCCTCGAGCTCGTCCGGGCCCTCGGGGCGACCCCGGCGTTCTACGCCATGCCGGGCACCCGATTGCTACCCGACCTCGTCGCCGCCGCCGGCCGGGCCCGCCCGACCCTTGGATCGCTGCTCGGGGCGGGGCCGCCGGCCGGCCTGCTTCCGGCCCGCTGGTACCGCGACGTCCAGGCCGCCGGTCTCCGGCACAGCGGCAAGGCCCGCACTGTCGAGTTCTGCGGCCTTTCGATCCTGGTCCTGTGCGAGCTGTTCCCGGCGGCCCAGTTCGTCGTCGTGCGTCAGGTGAAGCGGGCCATTCCCCGCTCCCGGCGCCTGCCGCCGCTCGAACCGGGCCGGATCCTCGAAGTCGACTCGGCGGCCGCCGCCGCACCGGAGTCACTGTCCCGGGCGCTGGCCTTCCTCGGCGCGCCGCCACCGGTCGAGCTCGACCTCTCCGACCGTCGCGTCGGGCCCGCCGCCAATCCGGCGTAGACCACCCCGTTCCGGGCGCTTCCGCCCTGTTTCGTCGCTTCTCAAGGGACTCCTTCCCGATGCCGTTTCGCCTCGTGACCTACCGGCTCACGAAGGACGAACTTCGAGATGCGGCTGTTCGCTTCCCAGCGCCGGGCCCTGCTCTGCGCCCTGACCTTCACCCTCTCCGTAGCGTTGCTCGGCCTGACCGGGGCAGCCCGGGCGGCATCGACGATGACGCGCACCGGGACCCCTACGCTCCACGCCTGGATCGCCGGCTTCCAGAACTACGGGGCACGAGGCTCCGACGCCGCCACCACGCCTCAGCAGGACGCCACGAACTTCGACCTGATCGTCGACCCCACCGGCCAGCCCGACGACGCCACGGCGGCGCTGGTGGACTCGCTGCACCGGACGAACCCCAACCTGAAGTACCTGGTCTACCTCAATGGGTGCTGCGCCATGGGCCGGGACAACTACAGCTACCCGGAGTCCTCCTACGCCCACGACGCCAGTGGTCACCGGATGTATTCCCCGGCCGGGGCGCCGCTCATGAACCGCCGGGACTCCATCTGGCGCACGCGGCGGGCGACCCTGTGCCAGGACTGGATCAACCAGTTCCATTTCGACGGGTGCTTCTACGACAGCTTCTCCTTCACGTGGTTCTCCTCCGGTGGAAAGACCCCCATCGACCCGCTGACGAACGAGCCGTGGACCCAGGCCGACTACGACCAGGCCGGCCAGGACATCCTCGCCTCCGTGCGCCAGACGGTGAAGACGGTCACAGGCGGACCCATCCAGATCGGTATCAACGGGCTGGGCAGCGGCACGGGGTACTTTCGGTCGGGCAAGGCGGCCCTACTCCCCAACACCGACTACGCCATGGCCGAGACCTTCTTCGTCACGCCGACCGACGCGGTGACCGCCTACCGGTCGGAGGCCGACTGGAAGAAGGACGTCGACATGGTGGTCGACGTCGGCCGGCGCGGCCGCCACTTCATCGGCACCGTCAAGTCCTGGACCACGGGCACGCAGGCCCAGAAGGACCAGTTGCTGCGCTACGTGAGCGCCAGCTTCCTGCTCGGCGCCGACCCGACGGTGACCGCCTACCTCAACTTCCAGAACGAGCACGGCCTGTACGGCGGGTCGCAGTACTACGCCTTCTGGAATGCCGACATCGGAACACCGACCGGTCCCTACGCCAAGATCGGCAACTGCTACGTCCGGCCCTTCACCCGGGGACGGGTGGTCGTCAACCCGACGACGTCGACCTGCTCCTACAGTCTCGGCGGGACCTTCACCGACACCACCACCGGGGGACGGGTCACGACGGCCAAGCTCGCGCCCCACAACGGCAACATCTTCGCCTCATGACCGACGTCGGCCGCTCCTTGAGAAACGTTGAGAAACCTCAACGCCGAACCACCCGAATGGGCTATGGCGCCGTCGTCACGATTGACACAGTCTGGCGCGGTGACCATGACAGCGTCATCGGCATCCGCCTCGGCGACCCGCCTCCGGGCCCTGGTCGTCGAGGACGATGGACTCATCCGGGAAGTCCTGGGCTCGGCGCTCGAGGGGGCGGGCTACGAGGTACAGGCCGAAGCTGACGGCAGCCGGGTCGAACGAGCCGTGGCGACGTTCCTGCCCGACATCGCTCTCCTCGACGTCCATCTCGGCGACGGGGTCAGCGGGATCACCGTGGCCCGGCGCATCCGGTCGACCAGGGAAATGCCCTTCCTCTTCCTCACCGGCGCCGCCGGCATCGAAGACGTCCTCGGCGGCTTCGATGTCGGCGGCGACGACTACATCGTGAAGCCGTTCGTCATGGCGGAGCTGTTGGTGCGCATGCGGGCGGTGCTGCGGCGCTGGGGCCGGATTGGGCGCAGCGTCCTGTCCGTCGGGGATCTCGCCGTCGACATGGAGGCCCACAGCGTCGTCCGGGACGGGACGGTCATCGACCTCACCCACCGGGAATTTTCGCTGCTGGCCACGCTCGCCCAGCATCCCGGGATCGTGCTGTCGAAGCTCCAGCTCCTGACCCAGGTGTGGGGTTTCGAGCACTATGACCTGAATCTGGTCGAGGTGCACATCTGCGCCCTGCGGCGCAAGCTCGACCGAAACGGCCCGCCGATGATCCACACGGTTCGGGGCGTGGGATACGTCCTGCGGCCATGAACGCCCCGGGCGACCAGCGTTTCGGCCGGAGGGCCACCGACCTGCTCGACATCGAGAGCCGGGCCTGGCGGCCGATGCCCGCCCCGATACCCAGCGGTGTGATGGGCGGCGGCGACGTCCTCGGCCGGCACCTGGCCCGGATCGACGAGCTGGCCCGGCGGGTGGAGGATCTGGAGCGGGACAACCGGGAGCTGGCGGCCTTCGCCGCCGACGTCGCCCATGACCTGCGCGCCCCACTCCAGGCCGTGGCCGGCTTTGCCGAGCTGCTGGCCCGCCGGGAAGGGGCCCGGCTCGACGAGACGTCCCAGCGCTTCGTGGGCCACATCCTGAGCGCCACCGGCGCCATGCAGGAGCTGGTCGAGATGGTGCTGGAGCACCGCCAGTCGTCCTACGGCGCCCTCGCCCCCACCTCGGTGAACGGCCACGACCTGGTCACGGCGGTGCTGCGCCGGCTCGAGCGCGAGCTCGAAGCCGCCGGAGGCGAGATCGAGGTTGGCGAGCTTCCCACGGTCTTCGCCGATCGGGTGCAGCTCGGTCGTGTCTTCCAGAACCTGATCGCCAACGCCATCCACGCCGCCGACCCCGACCGGCCGCTGCGGATCGCCGTCACGGCCCGCCGGCTCGGCACCGCCTGGGAGTTCGGCGTGACCGACAACGGCGTCGGCGTGCGAGCCGAGGACCGCAACCGGATCTTCGAGCTGTTCCAGCGGGGTTCTGGCGAGGGGCAGCGCGGTACCGGGCACGGCATGGGCCTGGCCATCTGCCGGACGATCGTCGAACGGCATGGAGGCCGCATCGGTGTCGAGAAGGCCGCGGGGGGTGGGGCCCGGTTCAGCTTCACCATTCCCGACCGCATGCTCGGGCTGCGTCGACTCGACGGACCTCCCGCACCGCCGTAGGCCGAAGGAACCGTGCGCGCCGAAGTGACCCCGGACGAAGCGAGCACGATCGCCGTCGCTTCGGCCCGGCGCGACGCCGGCGAGGCGGTCGGCCACGGTGCGGTACTGGTGGCGTCCGACGACCCCGACCTACGCCGGAGGATCTGCCGCCCGCTCGTCGAGCACGGCTTCGAGGTGGTCGAGACGGTCGACGCCTCCACCGCCGACGAACTCGCCCGCCGGTTCCCGGTCGACGCCGCCATCATCGAGCTCAGCCCGGGCACCGACCCCACCGAGCTTCTCGGTGGCTGGCAGGACGTCGACCACGGCTGGTACGTGCCGGTCGTGCTCGTCCGCTCCGGGGCGACGCCGGAGGATGCCGGCCTGGCCGTCCACCTCGGCGCCCACGACTTCCTGGTGCCACCGGTCGACGACGTCGCCGTGGTGGCCCGGGTCCATTCCGCCGTAGAAGCCAAGCGGCGACACGACGCCCTCCGCCGCCGGGTGATCGAGCTCCAGGAACTCGTCCGGACGGATCCCCTCACCGGGCTCTACAACCGCCGCCACGTCGATGCCGAGCTGGCGGCGCTGGCCTCGGCGGCCCGCCGCCAGCGGACGCCGCTGGCCGTCCTCCTGGTCGACGTCGACCGCTTCAAGCGCATCAACGACCAGCTCAGTCACGAGGCCGGCGACAGTGCTCTGCAGACGGTGGCGAAGCGCATCCGGGCCATCGTGCGGGCCGAGGACGTCGTCGGGCGCTGGGGCGGCGACGAGTTCGTCGTCCTCCTGCCCTCCACCGACCGGGACGCGGCTCTCGTCCTGGCCGATCGCATCCGTCACGAGGTGTCCCGGCGGGGCAGCGGCTTGCTGGCGGCCGTGGCGCTGACGGTGAGCATCGGCGCTGCCGCCGGCTGGGATCCCGAGCCATCGGCCCTGATCGGCGCGGCCGACACCGCCCTCCACCGGGCCAAGGCCGCCGGCCGCAACCGCGTCCGCGTCTGACCACGGCCTCCGGAGCGGAACCGCCCTTTCAGGAGGCGCTCAGGACGGGCTCAGAGCCCCGTCAGAGCGTCCCCGGACGATGGCTCCCATGGTGCCGGACCGAGGGAGGGTGGGATGAGCCTGGTCGAGCGGACACTGCCGGTGCAGGCTCCCCGGCTCATACCGCCGGTGGCGGGCCGGGCCCGACGGTCAGGGCTGCGCCGGGCTCTGCTGGCGGTGGACGCCGCCGCCGCCGTCCTCACCTGGACGGTGGCGCTCTCCCTCGTCCACGCCCGCAGCACCTCGTTGCGCCTCGAACGGATCGGCGTCATGGTCGCCGTCACGCTGCTCCTGCTCGGCTGGCAGCGCCTCTACCAGTCCCGGACGTGCAGTTCCCGCCTCGTCGAGATGGCCGGGCTCATGCGGGTGGCGATCGCCTCCTCGCTGGCCGCCGCCTCGCTTGTTCGTATGACCGGCGGCCGGGCCGTGGTCGTTCCCACTGCGGTCGGCGCCGTCCTGGCCCTGCTCCTGCTGACGACGGGCCGGACGTTCTACGACGCCTGGGTCCGGGCCGAGCGGGCCCAGGGCCGGTTCAGCCGGGCGGTGGCCATCATCGGCTCGGGGCCCGAGGCCGGCCGCGTCATCGAGCTGCTCCGTCATCACCCTGAGCTCGGCTACCGGGTCCGGGGCGTGGTGGGCGACCGGCGGGAGGCGACGCGCCACGGCGCCGACTGGCTCGGCGACCCTGCCGACGCCGTGGCCGCCGTGCTGGCCAGTGGCGCCACCGGGGTCGTGGTCGTGGCCCAGGAGTTTTCCTCCGACGAGCTCAACGACCTGCTGCGCCAACTCCTGGTGCACGGGATTCACGTCCGGATGGCCAGCGGCCTGTGGCGTATCGACCACCGGCGGCTGCAGGTGACGTCACTGGCCCACGAACCCTTCCTCTACCTGCGGCCGGCGGCACTCTCCCGCTCCCAGCTGCTCGTCAAACGGGCCCTCGACATCACCGTGTCGTCGTTCGTCCTGCTTCTGGCGGCGCCGACCATGGCGGTGGCTGCGCTCATGGTGAAGCTCAGCGATGGCGGCCCCGTCCTATTCCGCCAGACCCGTGTCGGGCGGGGCGGCCGCCCGTTCACGCTGCTCAAGTTCCGCACCATGGTGACCGATGCCGAAGCCCGCCTCGACGAGCTCGCCGCTCGTAACCAGCGGCAGGGTCCGCTGTTCAAAGTCGACGCCGACCCGCGGGTGACCCGGGTCGGCAAGCTGCTCCGGGCGACCAGCCTCGACGAGCTCCCCCAGCTCTTCAACGTGCTCGGTGGGTCCATGAGCCTGGTCGGGCCCCGGCCGGCGCTGCCCGAAGAGGTCGCCCGCTTCGACACCGATCTCCTCGACCGGCATCGCATGGCCCCGGGCGTGACCGGGCTGTGGCAGGTGGAGGCCCGGGACAACGTGTCGTTCTACGCCTACCGGCACCTCGATCTCTTCTACGTGGAGAACTGGTCATGCTCCCTCGACGTCGTGGTGCTCGCCAGCACCGTTCCGGTCGTGATGACTCGCGCCCTGCGGGCTGCGCTGGGCCGCGGGGAGATGGCCATCGAGGGATGTCCGTGAACGCCGGGGACGGGCTGTCGGCCGCGGAGCACTCGCCCGGCCGGGGACGGCGGGAGGTACCGTCGCCCCGGGTGATCGACCTCGCCGCTGAGGCGGACGTGGCGGGCACCCACCGGGGGTCCACCGTCCGGGTCCTGCTGGTCGAGGACGACCCCCTCTTCGCCAACCTGGTCGTGAGCATCCTCCAGGAGGCGTCGTCCGACTTCGAGGTGGAGTACGTGCCCCGACTCTCCACCGCCCTGGCTCGCATCGCCCGCGACCGCATCAGCCTCATCCTGGCCGACCTGCAGCTCCCCGACAGCTCCGGCCCGACCACGGTCCGGTTCCTGCGGGGAGCGGCGCCGTCCGTCCCGATCATCGTGTTGTCGGGCATCGACGACGTCGACGTCGCCCTCGAGGCGGTGCGGGAGGGGGCCGACGAGTATGTCGTGAAGGGCCGGTTCTCCGTTGAGTCACTGGTCTGGCTGGTGCGCCTCGTACTCGAGCGGCACCGGCGCTTCGCCCCGGACCGGGCCGGCGGGCCCGGGGACGTGAACCTTTTCGCCAGCCTGCCGGCCCTCCAGGTCATCGGCCGCCATCTCGTCCGGGTGGTGGACCGCACCGGGCTGCACCTGGCGGTGGTCTACCTCGGCGTCGACGCCGCCCCCCGGGGCCCCTGGGCCGACTGGGACCGGCTCGTGACCTGGGTGTGCGACCTGATGCAGCACACGCTGCGCCGTTGCGATCTCATCTCCCGGATCGGCCGGGGCGAGCTCGCGGTCCTCCTGGTGAGCGAGGGGCCCATCGTCGGCGCCATCGAGCGCCTCAAGCGGGCCATCAGCGACGGTGGAGCGGGCACCCACGTCCGCATCGGCTTTTCGACCTACGAGCCGGAGCAGGTCGCCACGCTCGACGAGCTACTCGACGGCGCTCGCCGCGGTGCTCATCCCGTCCTGGCGTCCTGAACCGATCGGCAGGCGCCCAGGAGGGCGGGCAGGAAACAGTCCACGGCGTTGAGGCAGGCGCCATGGCCGGCGTCGACCTCGTAGAGCCCGGAGCCGGGCAGGAGTTCGGCGAGTTCCCGCTGGCGGGCCGGCGGGACGACGCGGTCCTGAGTCGTGAGAACGACCGCCGACGGGACGTCGACGTCGGCCACCCATGGCTGGGACGTGAACCCGGCCACGGCCATGGCGGCGGCCAGGGCGGTGTCGAACCGGCAGCGGCCGAACTCGCCCCGGGCCCAATCACGGGTCGGGTCGTCGAGGTGGCCGACGAGGAGCGTCGAGGCGGTGTCGAATCCCAGCCGGAAGAGCGGAGGGACCGTGCGCAGGAAGGCGCCGGTGGTGAGAGCGGCCGCCACCATCAGCCGCTCGTGGGGCGGGAGACGGAAGTCGGCGGCGGTCGAGCAGAGCACCAGCCCGGCGACGACCCCGGGATGCCGCTGCCACATGAGCTGGGCCACCGCCCCGCCCATGGAATAGCCCACGACGATGACGGGCCCGACGCCGAGCGCCTGCACCAGAGTGGCGACGTCGTCGGCGCAGTCCTCCAGACGGTAGGCACCGCCGTCGTGGGGAATCCCCCGCCCGTGACCCCGCAGGTCGACGGCCACCACGGAGAAGCGGCGCGACAGGTCACGGTACGACGGCGTCCACGTCAGGTCGGCCGACCCGCTCAGGCCATGGAGGAGCACGACCGTGCCGGAACCCGGCGGCCCCGGCAGGCGGCGCACGTAAGGTGCACCCCGGCCGTCGAGCTCGACCGGCCCGCCTCCGGGCCTCAGGGCGGAAGCGGCACGACGTCGTGCGACTCCGGCCATCGCCATCACCCTCTTCGCCGGTGCGCGGGACCGGCCCGTCACGATCGTGGCGGAGCCGGCTGAGCCACGCCTGCGGGTCGTCTGACTCACGGCTGAAAACGCCGTAGGCGCCGGTTCCGACCACGATCGGAACCGGCGCCCACCCAACCGGGGAGGTCAGCGGTAATTCGGGACCCTTCCCGTCTCGGCGAAGGGGAAGGAGTGGATGACGTCGATGTAGCCGTTGTAGACGGACGTCGAGGCCGTCGGGTCGACGTAGGTGTTCCAGTACGTGCCGTCGGTCTCGCACCCGCACGTGGGGGCGGGGTGGTCGGGGACGACCACTACGCTCACCCGCCGGTAGAGGCCCACGATGGCCGAGGTGCGGCCCCAGCCCGGGTCGTCGAACACCTTGCCCGAGCCCGAACCCTCGCCCTCGAGTACGCCGGCCAGGAACGCCTTGACCTCGTCGACCGAGGCGGTGTCCATCCAGGGCGAGGCACCCGTGGCTTGTTCCTGGTCGAAGGGGTAGACGGGGGCGATGGTGAACTGGTTGCTGGAGACCGTGTACCGCACGCCGATCGTGCCGAGGTCGTTCTTCATCCGGGTGAACTTGCAGGAGTCCCGGGCCGTGTAGTTGTAGCCGTTGCTGCCCATGTGGCCATCGCCGAAGAGGTAGCCGAGGACGTTGGCGGTGGCCAAGCGGGCCGACAGGGCGGCGCTGCAGCCGGTCGGAAGCTTGGTGCTCGTCGGAGCGGTGGTGGTCGTGGTCGGCGGAGCGGTGGTGGTCGTGGTCGTCGCCGCCGTCTCGACGACGAGCTGGGGCCGGTTCGACGCCGCCTCCCGGCTGGGGTAGGCGACGGCGGCGCCGGCCGGGCCGACCAGGGCCAGGTTCACCGCTCCGTTGCCGGCCACCAGGGCGGTGACGTCGATCGACGCCCACGTGCTGGCCGACAGCGCTCCCGATGACGCCACGGTCGCCCCGAGGGCGGGGGCATTGGCCCACGTGATCGTCTTCTCGCCCCAGTTACCGGTGACCGCTTCGACCGTCGCACCGCCGGCGTTGGACGACTTGGGCAGGATCCGGAGGGTGGCCCGGGAGACTGCACCGGCGAGGTTGGCGACGCTGAAGCGGAGGTAGCTGCGCACGACCGGCGACGAGTCCGTCTTGAGCGACGCCTTGGTGCCGTAGTTCGTCGTGGGCTGCGACTTGTCGACGAAGGCGTCGGCCGTCGGGGTGAACTTCGACACCGTCGAGGCCGAGCGGGCCGAGGCGGCCGACAGGTATACCGGCAGGACCGCGACGAAGGCGGTCAGCAGCACGGTTCGCAACCGCCCCCTGATCGTGACCTTCCGACTCGAGCTCGTACCCATGGGACGACTCCTCTTCCGTTCCGGGAATCGGCAACGGACGGTGTGTCGGCAGCCTGCGGTCGAGGGCTTGAAGGAGGGTCAAACGGTCAACGGCATCACGAATCAGGCGAAGCGGGACTCAGCCGACGGCATAGCCGTGGGCCTTCAGATGAGCCTCCTGGAAGGACTCGATGCGCCGGGCGACGTCCGGTTCCAGGCGGGCTCGCCACGCCTCGTTGCGATCGGGGAACGACAGGGCGGCGAGGCGGCGGCGCCATTCGGGGCTCGGCCTGAGCCCGGCGAAGGCGGCGACCGACTCCAGCGCTTCGATCGGCGCGGCGACGAAGTCCTCGTAGGCGAGGCGCAGCCGCCGGTCGGCGGGGAGACCGCCGATGCCGTCGGCGATGGCGTCAAGCTCGGCCACCCAGTTGCGGGCGCACAGTTCCCAGGGGTCCATCCCCCGGCGGCGCCAGTCGGCCGGCGTGCCTGGCAGCCAGACCAGCTCCGACTCCTCCCACCAGTCGACCCGCGACAGCGAGTAGGCCACCGCCCGCCCGTCCCGGACGAGTTCGACGAAGCGGGCCGAGGGAAACGCCGCGGCGAGCTGCGGCACCCGCCAGTTGTTGGCGATGCGCTTGCTGACGAACACCCGGCCGCCGGAGGATCGGATCACCGAGGCCACCGCCGCCGGCAGCGTCGACGGTCCCGCCCGGCCCCCCGGTGCCTCAGTGCCCGGCGGCGCGATGCCGTGCCGGTTGAAGAACGGCTCCCCTTCGACCGGCATCGGGAAGATGCGCTCGGCCAGCCGCCGGGGCGCGCCGTAGACGTAGGCGTTCCCGCCCCCGCCGAACCAGACGGCCGTGCGGGCCCCCGACAGCCGGGCGGGCAGCCGGTTGAGGGCGCCGAGGGTCGGGACGGCCGGGAACCGCCGCACCCAGTTCGACACCCAGGCCGCCTCGGGGTGGAGACAGAGGCACTTGTAGAGGAGGCTCGTCCCCGAGCGAGCGGCCCCCAGCAGGAACAGCTCCGGAGCGGGCGCATCTGCGCTCATGCCGCCCCTCCCAACGGGTTGGGGACCACCGCGCCCGGCAGGTCGGGCTCGGCCGGGATGTCGCCGGTTTCACCGGCGGCGATGTCGACATCGATGTCGTCGGAGCGCAGGTCGATGACGTCGCCGAGCTGTCCGACCACGACACGGTAGACCGCCTCGGTGGCCAGGGCGGCCCGGTCCCAGGAGTAGCGGTCCAGGACCCGCCGCTGCAGGCGGGCGGCGCCGAGCCGCTCCCGGGTGGGATCGCCCACCGCCCGGTCGAGGGCGGCGGCCAGCCCGAGCTCGTCGCCCGAAGCGAACAGTCGCCGCCCCGGCCCCTCGCCCCCCAGCACTTCGAGGTGGGGCGGGATGTCGCTAGCTACGACCGGCACGCCGTAGGACGCCGCTTCCAGCAGCGTCAGCGGCAGGCCTTCGAGGGCCGAAGGGAGGACGAAAGCGGCGCAATGGGTGTAGAGCGCCTCCAGCAGCGGTCCGTAGGTGTAGCCGGCCAGCACGACCCGGCGGTCACAGTCGGCCAGGCGCTGCAGGTCGGCCACGTAGCCGTCGGTGTGCGACGACCCGCCCGCCACCACCAGCTTGAGGGCCGGATGCATCCGCCGGAAGGCCCGGATCAGCAGATCGGGAGCCTTTTCGGGAACGAGGCGACCGACAAAGAGCACATAGCCGCCGGGTTCCAACCCGAACCGTTCGAGCGGCTCCGGCCCCCGGCAGACGGCGGAGGTGACGCCGTTGGGGATGTAGACGGCGGAGCGGTGGTGCCGAGCGGCGTAGTGATCGGTTAGGGCCCGGGAGACGGCAATGGTGGCGTTGGGGACGTGGGCGCTCATCCACTGGGCCGTCCGCAGCACCGCCTGGGCGGGCCGGCTCCACTTGGCCCGCTCGTCGTCGAGCCCGTGGACGGTGAGGACGACCCGGGCCCGGGACAGTGCCCGGGGCAGCGGCGCCACGAGCCCGGGGCCGAGGGCGTGGTAGTGGACGACGTCGTGATGCTCGGCCAGCGCCGCCACGGTCGCCAGGCCGCTGTGGGCGATGGCGTCGAGGTGCTTGCTGGCCACGGTGGGGAGATACCGCAGCCGCATGCCCCGGTACTCGGCCGGATGGTCGCGGTGAACGTCGCCCTCGCCATCGCCGTAGCCATTGCGGCAGTAGACAGTGATCTCGTGGCCCCGGGCGGCCAGCCGGGCGCCGAGCTCCTCCACGTGGTGCTCGACACCGCCGTAGGTGGCCGGCACACCCCGGCAGCCGATCATGGCGATGCGCAACCGGTCGCCGTTCACACCCTCACCTCCAGCGGGGCACCGGCCTCGCGGTAGATGTCGTCGAGCCGCTCGAGGTGCCGCTGCGGGCAGTGGGACCAGGCCACCTCGGCCCGGGCCTGCCGGCCCAACCCCAACGCCCACTCCGGATGGTCGACCAGCCGGGCCAGCGCGGTGGCCAGAGCCTCGGGGTCGTCGGGGGGGACGAGAAGCCCGGTGGTCTCCGGATCCACGAGCTCCGGCAGGCCGCCCATGTCGCTGGCCACCACCGGTACGCCGAGGGCCATGGCCTCGAGGACGATCATCGGCTGGTTCTCGTACCAGCGGGACGGGACGGCCACGGCGCCGGCCGAGCGGACGAGGGCCAGCGTGTCGGCTTTGCCGAGCCGGCCACAGAAGACGACCCGCCCGGGGGCGAGGTCGTCGGCCAGAGCCCGCAGCCGCTCCCCCTCGGGCCCCTCACCGGCCACCCGCAGGATCGCACCGTCGAGGCGGCCGATGGCGGCGATCAGGGTGTCGACGCCCTTCTCGGGGCCGAGCCGGCCGGCGAAGACGACGTCGCCGCCGGGCTCGGCTTTGGGCACGAGCGCGTCCAGCTCGATGAAGTGCCGCACCCAGCGGAGCCGGTCGGGGAAGACCCCGGCCCGGGCCATCCGTCCGGCCAGGAACTGGCTGGGGCAGACGAAGCGGGCGACCGGGCCGTAGGCGCCCGTCCGGCGGTGGAGCCACGACTCCGTGGCGCACAGGGCGCTGGCCGAGAGCGACCCGCCCTTGCAGCGCCGGCGGACCGCTTGGCGCACACCGCCGTCGAGGCAGGCCTGGCAGGGGACGCCGTGGTCGAGGAACTGGTAGCTGGGGCAGGCCAGCTTGTAGTCGTGCAGGGTCATGACCGCCGGGATCCCGAGCCGCCTGAGGGGCTCGAGGATCGACGGCGACAGCTGGTGGTAGACGTTGTGGAGGTGGACGACGTCGGGGGCGAAGTCCTCCGCGGCGGCGGCGATCCCCCGGCGGGCCGAGGTCGACCACAGCACCCGCCCGGCGCCGTGGAGCCGGCCGGCCAGTGACGGCGGCGGCGGCTCCAGCTCGACCTGCGGCGGAAACCAGTGGGCGAAGCGGGCCGGCAGGTTGTCGGGATGGGCCATGGCGAAGAACTCGACCTCGTGGCCGGCCTTCCGCTGCAGCGCGGCCAGGTCGAGCATGTAGGACTCCGCTCCGCCTCGCCGGTAGAGGAACTTGTTCACGTGGAGGATGCGCACGAGTCGATGCTCCGCAACGGGTTGTCGTGGAACGCTGAAGGCGGTTTGAAGCTCGGCTGAAGCCGGGCTACAGGGCGACGACGATGGGGCGGTTGAGCCGCATCCCTCCGGTGGAGCCCATGAACGGGGCGACGCCGAAGGTGAAGACCCCGCCGTCGGCGGCGACGAGCCAGTAGCCCCGGCCCGACGGCGCGGGGCTCATGTCGACGATCGGCTGGTTCAGCGTCATGGCGCCGGTGGAGCCGTAGAACGTGGCGTCGCCGAAGGAGAAGATCCCGCCGTCGGAGGCCACCAGCCAGTACCCCTGCCCGGTCGGGGTGGCGGCCATCCCGACGATCGGCTTGTTGAGCTTGATGGCTCCGGTCGAGCCGAAGAAGCCGGCGTCGCCGTAGTTGAAGATGCCGCCGTCGGAGGCCACCAGCCAGTAGCCCTTGCCGCTCGGTGTGGCGCTCATGCCGACGATCGGGTTGTTCAGCTTGACCTTGCCCGCCGACCCCTTGAAGTCGGCGTCGCCGAAGTTGAAGACCCCGCCGTCGGAGGCGGCCAGCCAGTAACCCTTGCCGCTCTGGGTTCCGGCCATGGCGACGATGGGGGCGTTGAGCTTGGCCGCGCCCATCGACCCGTAGAACCCGGCGTCGCCGAAGTTGAAGACACCCCCGTCGGCCGCCGCCAGCCAATAGCCGTCGTGGCCGCAGGAGGCGGCCGCCGCCACCACCGGCGAGTTGAGGTGCGTGCCGCCGGTGGAGCCGGCGAAGTGCTGGTCGCCGAAGGAGAAGACGCCGCCGTCGGAGGCGATCAGCTGATAGCCGGCGGTGGGGGCGTTGCCGTCGCCGGCCCCGGCGGTGATGATCCGGACCTCGTCGGAGGCCGTACCGGTCTGGACGGTCACCTCCAGCGTGCGGGGGCCGGTGAGACGGACGAAGTCGATTTTGGGAGCGAGTTCCAGACCCCGCGGCTCGCTGGCCCTCGGGTAGATCACGCCCGCCACACCGAGCAGGGCGTCGGCCAGCTGCAACGTGGCGTCCTGCACCATGATGCCGAGGATGTCCTGGTCGAAGGTGAGGGTGGTGGTGAGCCGAGGGCCGGGCTGGGGCGACCCGACCGGGTCGGAGTGCAGGAGGTAGCTGCTGACCACCGTGCCGGCGGGGATCAGCGACGGGAGGAGCTGGGCGATCTGGTCGTAGGTGCCCGGCTGGCTGATGTCGACGAGGACGGGCAGACCGAGAGCCTGCTGCCGGGCCTCGGTGTAGAGCTGGAACCGCCCCGTCTCCTCCGACGCATCCGACCGGAGGCTGACCGGCATCGAGTCGGCGGCCACGTTGCCGCATTGGGCAGTGATCACCGCCCCGGCGGGGGTGGTCCCGACAACGCCGAGCGCCGCCGCAATCAGCACGATCGTCGCCACCCGGCCTCTCACGGCCGCGACACGCCGGTTCGATCCGGAACGCTGCATGGTGATCACCCTGTCCCTCTTCATGACGCCGCCGGTCGGGCCGGGCCTCGGCGGTCGAACGCCTGTCCCGCCGATGCTTCGTCCCGGCACTGAGGCCGGCCTGACGCCGACTTGAAGACGGCCTGAAGAAGCTGAAGGCCCTTCAGGGTCGCAGGACGTAGCCGGTCCCCCGCACGGTGTGGATGATCCGGGGCCCGTGAGCTTCGAGTTTGCGCCGCAGGGAGCTCACGTGGACCTCCACGACATTCAGGTCGAAGTGGTCACCGCCCCAGACGTCGGCCATCAGCCGGGTCTTGGACAGGATGGTGCCGGGGCGGTCGCAGAGGACGGCCAGGATGGCGAACTCCCGCTGGGTCAGTCCCAGCTCGTGGCCGGCCCGGACGGCCACGTGGGCGCCCACGTCGACCTCGAGGTCGCCGGCGACGTGGAGGGGGCGGGGCTCACGGTGGCTGCGGCGCAGGACGGCTCCGACCCGGGCCACGAGCTCGCTGACAACGAACGGCTTGACGAGATAGTCGTCGGCTCCCGCCTCGAAGGCGTCGACGACGTGGCGGGTCTCGCCGCTGGTCCCGAGGAAGACGATCGGAACGTCATCGTGGGCCCGCAGCCACCGGGCCACCTCCACACCGTCCACGCTGTCACCGGGGCGAACGTCGATGAGGGCGAGGTCGGGGCGGAACAGCCGGCTCGCCCGCTGGACTCCCGCGCCGTCGGCCTCGGCCCGTACCGTGCACCCGAGTTGCTCGAACGTCGTCACGAGGAGGTCCCGGGTCCGTTCGTCCTGCTCCAACAGGAGGACTCTTGTCCGTGCCGCCGGTGACGACGTGCGCAGTTCGGAGATCATGGGCTCCGACAGTCGACAGCCAAACTGAGCGTCGGCTGAGGGAAGGCGAAGCGCTGGCTGTTGTTTCCCGGCGGCGACCGCGGCGAACCCGGCTTCAGGCCTTCCTCAGGTCGACTTCAACTGCTCCGGGGTGGCCCAGCAGCAGGGTGGCGCCATGGCTCGCATCTTGTCCTTGGGGCTCCTGCGCCCGAGGCCGTCCCGCCGCCTGCCCGCTGCCGCGCTGACCATCCTGGCCCTGGCCGCCTCGATCGGCGCGGCTTTGCCGGCCTGGGCCGAATCACCACCCGACGCTCCCACCGCGGTGGTCGCCGTCGCCGCCGACGGCAGCGCGTTGGTGACATGGGTGGCGCCGCTCAACAACGGCGGGTCGCCGATTCTCTCCTACACCGTCACCGCGAACGGGCCGAGTGCGCCGGCGCCCGTCACCGTCCTCGTGACCTCGGCGGTGGTCACCGGACTGACCAATGGATCCGGCTACTCGTTCTCGGTCGTGGCCACGAACGCCAACGGGGACGGGCCGTCGGCCACCTCGAATGTGATCATCTCCGGCACACCGGACGCGCCGACCGGTGTGGCGGGGACCCCGGGGAATACCCAGGTCACCCTTTCCTGGACGGCCCCAGCCAGCAACGGCTCGGCCATCACGTCGTATCACATCACCACCACCGGAACCGGAGCGCCGGCACCGTTCGACACCCCGACAGCCGCCACCAGCTTCATCGTGACCGGCCTCACCAACGGCACCAGCTACACGTTCAAGGTGGCGGCGACCAACGCCAACGGCACGGGCCCCGACTCCAACGCCTCGGCCGCCGTCACCCCGCGCACCACCCCCGGCGCCCCGACGGTCGTTGTGGCCGTGGCGGGTGACTCGTCCGCCGACCTGTCCTGGACCGCCCCGGCCGACAACGGCGGCGCCAGCATCACCTCCTACACCATCACGTCGAGCGGAACAGGCGCCCCTGGGCCAATCGTGACGGGGAATGCCTCCACCAGCCGGACGGTGAGTGGTCTCACCAACGGGAACGCCTACACGTTCACCGTGGCGGCCACCAACATCGCCGGCACCGGTCCCAACTCGGCAGCATCCAACCAGGTGACGCCGACGGCGCCGCTCACGGCCCCCGGCGCGCCGACCGGTGTGGCCGGGACCCCGGGCAACACGCAGGTCACCCTTTCCTGGACGGCCCCAGCTGACAACGGCGGCTCGGCCATCACGTCGTATCACATCACCACCACCGGAACCGGAGCGCCGG
>Ga0070741_10001528_pt1 | contig 69697 bp, 62 predicted proteins | sample Coa_R1_4_FD_66440 | JGI IMG/M metagenome (GOLD analysis project Ga0070741, IMG submission 66440) | Surface soil microbial communities from Centralia Pennsylvania, which are recovering from an underground coalmine fire - Coalmine... | ecosystem: Environmental > Terrestrial > Soil > Unclassified ... | reverse complement strand
GACTAGGCCCCATAACACCACCTGTCGCGGGCTATCTCCGCCGCTGATTCCTCGACGTCTTACCGGATACCGCCCGCCCACTCGATGCGCGAACTGCTCTCGCGAGCGAGTCCATCGAGGAATGAGCACAGAACCCGGTCGAATCCGAAGCGCCCTGCCCACTCCGCAGTCTCGAGCCAGCGCTCGGTGCACTCCCAGCGATTCGGCGCGAACCAGCAGGACAATGCGGGCGGCCTCGGAGGCTTGGGCACATTCGGATCGTTGAGACGCGACCATGCGCGTAGCAGCTCGCGGTACATCCCATCCCAGCTGGCGGGGTTGAGGCCTTGCGCGGCGCCATGCAACCGCGCCTGGGGAGCCGGCCGATGTTGGCGGTTGATCACGAGTGAAAGCGTCACGTTCTTTGGCATGGACCTGAGAATCTCATGCACCTAGCCCACAGCGTGAGCCACAGGTTGAGGCCCACGCTATTCAGGGGAAGAGCTCATCCTGTGAGCCACCCGACCACTATCGTTGCGACAATGGACTCATCATTTCCGAGGTGCCCGATCACCGGGACCAAGACCCTCGTCCCGATCTGCTCCTACATGCAGATGCACCGCGAAACGAAGGCGACGGGTGTCGAGTTCGATTTGTTCTGGAATGACAGCGTGCTTGAGGGTGTCGCCTACTTCTTTCGCTGGCTTGGCACTCCCCGATCTACAGTTCTAGTTGTTTGGGGCGGATATCAGCTGAGACATATCGAGTGCAGGAAGGCAGACGACCAATTGCTCTCTGAAGAGGAATCAGTCGCCATTGTGTCCGAGGTCGTCGAAGCGTTTCGCATCGCGGGATACTGGACGGCACTCCATCGCACGATGGTGGCCTCCTATAGGAACGACCTATGAACGATCTTCTTCGCCTGCACGAAAGAGAGCGCCGCGGAAGCAAGCCTCGGTGTCACCTGCTGACGCAGGGAACACCCTCCGAGGTGGCAAGTCGCCTCAACATCCTGGTTGCGCCATTTGGGTCTATTTCAGCGAGCGATCGCTGGATGCCGCAGGGCTTCGACGATCTCGAAGAAGCGCAGCTCCACAACGCGCCCCGACTTGTTGAGCCGGCGCTCAGCATGCAATTGCGAGACTGGTGGCTCGAGAAGGCCAGCTACCGAGCGAAGACTCCGAACATCGACATCGCGGCGACATGCACGATCGACGGCAAGCCGGGACTTCTCTTGGTCGAGGCCAAGGCACACGACGAAGAGCTCACCTTCGAATCGGCCGGACGGCGAAACATCGAGGGATCTCCAGACAGAGCAGCGAGCCACGCCAAGATCGGCAACGCGATCAGCAAAGCGGCCGAAGGCCTGTCACGGGACACCGTGCACGAATTCCGCTTATCGCGCGACCTGTGTTACCAGATGTCCAATCGCTTCGCCTGGGCATGGAAGCTGACCGAGCTCGGCATGCCGGTCGTTCTCGTGTATCTCGGCTTCTTGAAATGCAATGAGATGTCAGATCGCGGCAAGCCTTTCAAGTCTGCGCAGGACTGGGACGAGCTTGTGTACGCGCACAGCCAGCGCCTTTTCCCAAAGACGATCTGGAACCACAAGTGGCAAACCAACGGACAGGCCTTCATTCCTCTGATCCGCTCCGTGGAGATTGCTTTGCCAACGGCACAAACCAACTAGCAGTCAGAAAGACACCATGGCGAAAGAAGACCGTTCAGCAACCGAAGAAGAAGTTGCCTCCTGCTGCGAGCACTGCCGAGCGGAACTCGAGCGGCACCCAGAAAGGGCGACGCTGACCCAGCAACCTTGTCAGTTCGACACGCGCGTTACGGAATACGACGCAAATGGGCCGTTGAGTTGGGATTAAGTAACTTGGCTGGGATTACCAACTGTCCGATGTCCTACCGTTGCCCACGAACCTGGGATGAACTATCGCGGACAACGAATCGCAACGAGCGCTTCTGCGGTGAGTGCAAGAAGATCGTTCACTTCTGCACGACGCAGGAGCAACTTGACCAGGCGATCGCACGCGGCTGGTGTGTGGCAGCCGTGTTTGTCGAGCCGAAACCGGCCCTGATGATCGGAGAGCCTGCACCGCCGCCATACACACAAACAGTCCGCGGCAAGCGCAAGCCTACGGGCGAGCGATCAGATTGAGGCAAGGAATTGCATGACACGCACCATCGCGAGCGCATCCAAGCCGCAATACCTCAGTAGGTGTTGTCGCAGTTGCTCGCGGCGCTCGGCAGTCGTACCCCGATCAATGGCCTCGACATAGGCGTTTTGGGCGGCGATGCCGTCGCGAACTTCCTCCAGTGCCTCGTAGTTGAGCTCCGGCTCCGTGGTAATCGCTGGAAGGAGCGCCTTGATCGACCACGACCCCATCATGCTCGGATGGTAGTAGGCCTGCTTCGCGATCGCGCATAAGTCAACGACACGATCCTTCAACTTGAGGATGCGCTCAGCAAGGTCCGGTAGAAGCTTGGCCATGTCGTTCAGACGGGTTGACTCGAAACTGCTGTACGCAAGGATCGGCCCTTCAGTGCCGACCTTGGCCAACAGCCTTTCCATTGCAGCTCGCGACGGGTTTGCTCCCGACACGTCGAGAAAATCGTCCCGCTCAAGGTTTCCGTGCGCTCGCTCGATTCGTAGCGACCATTGAAACGGGATTTGTTGATAAGGCTTGACCCCCGCCCACATCGGCACGGCGAAGTTGATCGTCTCAAAGTCGAGATAGAAGCGTGGGTAGCCGAGCTTGCGCAGAGGTTCGACGGCCTCGGCGTTTGTGACCGCGGATCCACTGCGACTCGCCGTCCACACCATGAGCTGCTGCGGATTGGTAAGCTCGCCATCGGGAATCTCGCGAACGTCAACGATTCCGCGCTTAGCCAGAGCAGGCAGGCGCTTGTGGATGTACGGAAGAATTGCGACCGGAAAGCCTTCCGGCTTCTTGATGCAGTAGCTCTGGAACGGACATTCGAACGGCTCGCTGCATTGATCTCCGGGCGCCACATCCGGTTCGGGGCCAGCCAGCGCTTTCTTCGCGCCTTCGATCCAGCCAGGAACACGCGGCACGAGCGCTTCTACGTCCCGTGAGACGTCGGCGGTGCGAAAGAGCCCTTGGTAGTTGCCGTCACCTTGATACGTAAAGCTCGTGTCGATGTGCACGACTGAGATCGACTTCAAGGGAACGCCGGCAGCCCGCATGACATGTGATTGCGTCGCGCAGTCCTCGAGGTAGTAATCCTTGACCTTGCTCGCCGACTTCACCTCGAGTGCGTGTGCACTGCTGCCATCGGTTTTGTAGACGTCGGCCATCACGACGACGTCATCGGCCTTGAAGGTTGCCTCGAAGAGCGTGGTGGCACCGGCGGCAAGCGCCTGCTCTGTCCGCGTCAAGGCACCCGGAATGTCGCGCTGACCGGGCAACGAGATCACCTCGCCAGGCCCGAAAACTGTCTGCGCCACCTCGCCGACTTTCTGACCTGTGAGTTGGGCGGCGCGAGTTGATCCAGAAACCTCAGCGAGTTCGGGCCTGTACTTCTCGAGCCAGAGCCGCTTCGCGCATTGACGGAACGAGAGGAGCTTGCTCTTGGACAGGCCAAAGCCCTCACTCGCGCTGGGGCTAGTAGATGAAGACTTGTCTTCGGACATAGATGTGACCTCCCCGATACGGCGACGCTGGAACCACGCTATGAGGCGCCCTTCTGCCCCGCAACCGAAACCGAATCCGTGCACGCCGCGATACACCGACATGATGAGGCAAATCTAGCTCACGTCGTGAGCCAGTCGGAGCCTATGCTGCCCAAGCTCCCTTCCGACGGACTCGGTCCAATGCTCGCTACCGATGAGGATGGCCTCCAGGCGTACCTCAACCTGCTCGACACGCACGACCTCGATCGCTTCGCGGCTCAACTCGCGCCGGACGTCGAATACGTTTCCAAGCATTACATGGCTTCCGGCTACGACGACGTCCTTGAGTTGCTTCGACGGTTCTACGGCAAGCCGCCAGAGCCGGATCGCGGCGGTTGGAATGCCATCGGTGCTGAGTGGCACGACGCGACGAAGCAGGTCCGTCTCGTTTACTCGGCTTCCCGCGATGGCACGGTCAACGGCACGGACCACGTATCGGTTGAGAACGGAAAGATCACCAAGATTTACAGTCATAGCGCGCGCGCCACCAGCCGGACCGGCAATTTGCTCTGGTATGCACCGGGTGGTGGGCCTCCGGACGAAGCCATCATCAAGGCGGCGGAGTTCCAGGTCGCCTTCGGAGCCTGTGAAAACGGCCAGATCACCCTCACGCTGCACGAAGCTTGCGGCACCCTTGAGCGCGCGCTCATCGACTGCACCGATCCGTTTCCCAAACTCCTTCGATGGCTGGAAGCGATGGTCATCGGGGTGGAACGGGCCGAGATCGCAATCTGGGGCTCTGATCTGTTCCGGTTGCGGGCAGAGTCCGGCACCCGGACTGTGCGCATCACGTCCGTCAGAAACTGGGGCGATCCGGTGCTCTTCGACACGACGCTGCCTCGACGCTACGCGATCTCGACGATCTATCAGGCATTCCGGGACTACGTCGAGGGCCCGCATTACAACGCGAGCGAATGGGAAGCCGCGACTGTTGGAACGCGGCTGACGCGGGCCGCACAGCAATGTGCCCACGGTGACGACGTTATGAGTTTTGCTGTTGGCCTTCCGAGAGCAGATCTCGTCAGAGCATTTGCCGGAACCTGGGGCTGGCAAGACAGCGGCGATCAGATGATCGACATCCGGCGCCGACTGATGTCGGCGGCCGGAGCAGATCCTAAGCCAGACTTTCTCAAGGTCCCGGACGACTACGATTCCTGGAGCGTCGAGCGCCGCAAGAGCGTACTGACAAAGCACTGGCCCACGGCGGTCACCGATCGCCATGGCCACGGCCTGCGCGAGCTGAAGTCGAAGCTCGTCGAGGATTACCTTGCGGGCGAACCACAGGCACCAGCGTCGCAACACGCGGCTGCTGCATGAGCGGAGCTCGCAGATGGGACTACGCGACCGTCCTGATCGACAACATCGACACCAAACGATTCGAGGACGGCGGCTTTAAGAGCGAAATCTCCGCGCAGATCACCAAGTGGGCCGAAGAGGACTGGGAACTCGTGTGCCTGAATGATCAAGCCTTCTACGGATACGTGCACATCGTGTTCCGGCGCCCGCACCGCAACGACGCTTCGCAATAGCCATCTGAAACGCGGTTGTCCTTTCGGAGTTGATCAACGATGCCTGCTGCGAATCATTCGATTCGAGCTCCCGATGAGATGCCTCCTGCCGACTCACTCGGCGCGTCAGCTCATCCGCTCGTCCGCAGGGTGACTCGCGCAGAGCTAGAGTCCGGCCGATTCACGCATACGGTTTTCCAGCGCGAACGATCACGTGCGGACGTGGCGGCGACGATCGCTAGCGCGCTGCCGAGGGCTGCCGCAGAGGACCTGACTGCTGATGTCCTGCGCGTCGCACAGAACGCGCTTTGCCGGACCGCCGCGAACCTCTCCTTTCTTGATCCAGACGTGAGCGCGATCGTCAGTCGCGTGCTCGTCGTCCCGCGATTCCCTTCCCAGCGTCACTTCTCGTACGTGATGACGCGCGACGGCACGCTGCTTCGTGTCTCGCTGTCGTTTCATGAAGACGGCTCCATCGACCTCGTTCAGTTCTTCGAGCATGTTGAAGAGTGGCGCGAAGATCGTGACCGCGTGCAGAACCTCGTCACCGCGTCCGAGCTCCGCGCCTTGCGCGCGCGTACGTTGCCGCACCGCTTTGCACCCTTGCGCCTCGCCGCGCTCGCGACGTGGCACTACGCACGTGCAGCAGTGCCGCACGCTCCGTCAGATGCAGTCATTCTTCGCCGGGTGTTGGATGGCCTCATGAAGCAGGTACTGGCGCCGCTCTTCGACGAGATCGTCGCCGCGGAGCGTGGGTTGATCGAGCAGTTCCTTGATCCAAGCCTGGCGCTCCTCCCCGCGCTGCCTCCAAGGGCAGATATTCCGACGATCGAGCGGCTGCAGCATCTGAGAAATCGCCTGCAGGCCAAGCGCGACTTTCCGATCGTGACCGTTCTGCTTCGCCAAGATGCGGCCGAAATCGTGCAAGCCGAACCCGCGCCACCAGAAGCGTTGCCCAATCGACCGAATGACGAGCTGCGCAGGCGCGCTGAGCCGCTCCTTGCTGCAATCGATGCCGGCGATTCCGTCCTTGAGAGCCTCGCCACCTTCATCGGCATGCACCCCTGGATGGCTCGCACCTTGCGCGGGAAGCAACCCGTCCTGCTTGGAGGCTACGAGGACCAACTGTCACGCCTTGGATCCGACCTGGCGCTCTTCTCGCCGGCGACCGCGCCACGAACCCAAGACGAATTTCACGCGCTCTACGAACTGATGCACACACGACGCGACCTGCAGACATTTCGCGAAATGCTGACGCGCCCACTTGAAGGACGTGACCTGCAAGCATTCCGTGCGCTGCTCGCTGACGAGCTGCGCGCAACGGAGCTTGGTGACTATGAGCGATTCCTGCATCAGGTCCGACGCTGGGTCGCGATTCGGTTGCCAGATGCGCAGTTCGGTCCGCTCTTAGAGCTCGTTGGCACGCGGTCCGTGGCTGACTGGGTCGGCATGTGTGCGCAATGGCATCGCACTCATCTTCACTTCGAGAACACGCTGAGCGACCTGCTCCGGGAACCACGGCGACGCACCGTCTCTCCCAACTGGCCTGTGCCCTTCGCGGACGACATCGCGTTCGGCGGCTACACGTTTCACGTGCTGAAGAATGCACGAGAGCTCGCACAGGAAGGCCTTGCGATGTCGCACTGTGTCGGCACCTACGCGGACGTTTGCCGCGGCGGCGAAAGCGCAATCCTCAGCATGCGCTACGAAGGACGAAGGGTCGTCAGCATCGAGCTGAACATGACCGACGGTCCGAACGACCAGATTCATTTCGAGCTCGAGCAAGCGTCAGGTCGACGCAATGCGCGCCCGTCGGCGCCGCAGCGCGATGCGATCGCAGAATTTGTTGCTGCGGCGAACAAGGCAGAGGTTGCGCTGCTCCCCTATCCACGACGGCAGATTGTCGAAGAAGCAATCAAGCTACGGCACTCCCAGCCGGCGGCAGAGCGCCATCGCCCACCCTTTGAGATGGCCGTCGAGTTGCTGGGGCCGCAGGCAGTGGAAGGCTATCGAACCTGCCTTGAGCCGCGGCCTGGTGCGAGCCGGCTCTACGAGCTCTGCCTTCAGGCGAGCCAGCGCCGATAGACCGCGATAACGGTGATTATCAGGCATTGACCCCTTTGATCCGCGAGCTGTGGTTGCGGCTCTGGATCAGAATCCATCTGGCGATAAAATGGCAAGAAGCGCTGCCACACCGTTTAGCAAGCCGTCGTCGAGACAACGGACGATTTGAACGCCTATCTTGCGCTTTCCGGGGGAAGCTTGGCGCACGGTCACATCGCGATGATCCTTGGCGATCATCGGTTGTATGCAAAGCTTTTGGCAATCGATGCCCAAGGTTGTGACGTTGAGTACTTCCTCTCTGTTGCGGCGCGACAACGCGCCCGCCACCCCCGCACGGCAGTAAAACATGCGTGCTTGCAACCGCAAACGCGGGTGTTCGTTCAGCAGGAGGCGGGAAACTGGAAAGTCGGCAGAGTTCGAGAAGCGATGCGCGATCCCGACGGATCCTTCACGTATGGCGTTCGCTTTCCCAATGGCAAGGACATGGATGTCCACGAATCCCAGCTATTTGTACGATGTTTGGACGAGTTTGCCGATCCAGCGGACATTCTTGCGGCTGGTTGCGCCGAAACCCAATTCTTTGCCGATCGTCGGCGACGAGCGATCAAGCGACTCACCGGTCTGAAAGCCGCAGCGCAAGGGCTCACCGGATTGGTGTCGTCTGGAATTGAACTGGTGCCCCACCAAGTAGCAGCGGCGCGGCGTGCACTGACCGACCCAACACTCCGCTATCTGTTAGCAGACGAGGTTGGCCTCGGGAAAACGATCGAGGCGGGCGTGATCATTCGGCAGTTACTGATCGATCAGACTGTCCAGAAAGTTGTGATCCTAGTTCCGGACAACCTAGTCCAGCAGTGGCGCTTAGAACTGCTGCTGCGTTTTGGAGTGGACGACTTTGAAGAGGCAGAAGTTGATGTAGTGCCCTTTTCCCGCCTTTCGACCATTGAGCGCATCAATGCGCTCGATCTGCTAGTAGTTGACGAGGCTCATACCGTTGTCGCGCGCGATAGAGAAGCGTCGCCGTGCGACGTGGAGTTCATTCGGGACCTAGCAACCAATAGCACCAGGCTGTTACTGCTTTCTGCGACGCCTGTTCTTGCGAACGAAGAACAGTTTCTCGGAATGCTGAATTTGCTGGATTCCTCCGCCTTCCCTCTCGACAAGCCGGAAGAATTCCATCGGAAGGTTGAAAACCGGCAAGAGATCGGGCGCTTTTTACTGGCTTTCAAGCCGGGCGTCCATAGCTTAATTCTCAAGCAGAGCGCCCAACGCTCATCGAGCATCTTCCCCGGCGATGAGACTGTCGCACGGCTATGCCAGCAACTCCTTGAATCGCTGCAGCGGCGGGAGGACCCCGCTCAATTGGTAAACGAAATCCGCGACCACATTGCGCGCACTTATCGCGTTCACCACCGCGTGATACGCGCGCGACGTTCGGATATCGAAGGCTGGGCGCTTTGGCCACGAGGCCCTCGTTTCAATGCTTCAGTGGGAGAGTTACCGAACCTGCAGCATGTACATCTGGACTTTGACCGAGATCGCAGAAACATTGACATCTGGAACGCGATCGAGGCTTGGCGAGATGCGGCGCTGAGAACTGCCGAGGAAAAGCCAGACTTGCGCGCCGCTCTGGTCGAGCGTTGCTTGCAATTGCACATGTGGGCAGGCAGTGGAGCAATTGCATTTCAACAACACGTTGCGATGCTTTCGACTCTTTTTGCCGACGAGCAACAATATTTGGAATTGCCGCCGACTTTCTCTGACCAAAGCGATCTTCGCCTCAAAAGCATCGAAACAGCGCTAATGGATTGGAAGAGTCAATACTCCGCCAACAAGGGTGACAGGCTTCGCAAGCTTTGCTGTTTTTGCTCTGATCCGGATGACGCGACGCGGCTTGCATCGCATCTTCAGCGCACGATTGGATTTGGTTACGTAGCATCACTCGCAGCTTGCGGTGAAGCCGCGCACGAGGTGGTTGTGAAGTTTGAGAGCGACCCGATGCAGTGGGTACTGGTCTGTGACTCTTCAGCTCAGGAAGGTCTCAACCTGCAATTCGCGCACACCATCTTTCACGCGGATCTGCCACTAGACGCAAGCCGCTTAGAACAACGTATCGGTCGCCTCGATCGATTTGGGCGACGCATCAACGGTGTCTGGCACCGCGTTCTCCTACCCGTCGAGGACGACAACTCGCCATGGCGCGCCTGGTTTAGGCTGCTCGCCACTTCTCTGGCAATCTTTAACCAGTCGATTAGCGATGTGCAGTTCTTGCTCGAGGGCTTGCAGGCGGACATTGCGGCAGCACTCTTCGCCGGGGGAGCGGCGGGCGTCGCTGGATTGCACGATCGCATTCGCGATGAACTCCGACTTGAACGAGTAAGACTTGACGAACAAAGCGCGTTGGATTCCCTTGCACTACTTCAGGACTCCGGCCAGGAGTTAACAAATGCGATCGAGGAATCCGAAGAGGACGAGGAAGCAATCGCAGATGATTTCCACGTATGGATGAAGGTCTTCAACTTTCAACAACTGCGAAACGCAAGTGAAAGCGATGTGGTCCGATATTCTTGGACCGACACCACGCTGCTCCCCTCCATTCCCTGGCGCCAACTCATCGAGCCTGCATTTGCGCGCCAGTCGACGTGGAAGCGGTACCGTAGCCTCCGGAGCGGTCGCAAGCCGATAACCTTGTTGCGGCCTGGCTCCGCGATGCTTCAAGCTCTCGAACGAATCTCTCGTTGGGACGATCGAGGTATCGCGTATGCGACTTGGCGCATTGAGCCAGAACGTCAGGTTACGTGGAGAGGATTTCGACTAATTTGGCTTGTCGAACCTTCAGTCGACAACGAATCCCCCATATATCGCCGCGACGCTCATCCGGAGCTTCGTAGACGAGCGGAAGCTCTTCTCGCGCCAAAGCTTCACGAGCAGGTTTTCGATGAACTTGGCCGTGAGGTGACCGATCAAGAAATCTTGGACTCAGTTCGTCGCCCCTACGACCAAAGAGAAGATAGCGCTGGGAGGCGAGACATCAACCTGGGCAGTCGATCTGAGGAACTGCGCTCCGAGATCGACCTAACGTTACTCGCCGGGTTAACACGCTCAGTGCGGGCCGTCGCGGAGCAATCGCTACTCGGAAGCGCAGCGCTTCAGGAAAACGTTGATAAGGCCTCCGCGGCTTGCGATCTCCAACGCGCGCGCGTACGAGCCGCGATAGATGCGCACCGAGGGAGCGACCTTGCTGAAAGAGACCGCTCGCCACAATGGCTCCTCGACGAGAGAGAGCTTTTAGAAACGCTGTCCGCCGCTGTTCGACGTCCCCGGCTGCGGCTAGACGAAATCGGTTTCGTGGTGCTCTCAGCGCAGCCGCCGACACGCGCAGGCTAAATGGATAAGCTAGCTAAGGGCGCGGACGAGTTCTCAGTGTTAGCGGAGCTAGTTGCTCCCAACGGTATCAATACTGCTGGCCCATTCGCGGAACCAGCGTTCGAACGACTTCGGCATGCCCTTGCGGACGCGCAGGCAACTTCACTCGATAAAGCCATTCTCTTACGGCAGGTATTGAGGCACGAGTCATTGCGCAGAGGTTCTAGCGTTTCTCTGCGCATAGATCCCCAAAGAATTCCCGCTGAATCTCTAACGTCGGTTGGCTGTGCTATCCAGTCGCTGATTTCTGGCTCAATTAGAGTTGAAGCGCAACCATGGCAGCCCAATTGGCTAGCAGACGATCAATCGCCCGTGGACAGCGTTGCGATGCGAGCCGAACAGCGCAGATTTCACGCTGATACTCTGCTGCTGGGCGATCCATTCCTCGAAGCGATCGGGCTTCAGAATTATCGAAGCCTCGGCCAAAGAGCCGCCGTGCGGGCTGCTATCACGATGCCTCCTGGTGCAAAACTGATAGTCGACTTACCCACTGGCGAAGGCAAGAGCGCGGTCTTCCGAGTCATAAATCGGGTTGGGTTTGCGAGCGACGCCGTTGGCACACGACAAGGCGTAACGCTTGTCATTGTCCCCACAGTCACCCTTGCATATGACCAGGAGCGCGTTTGCGGCGGAACCCCCGATAAGCCTCTTGCTTATGTCGGCGGACGTGAACCGCAAAACGGGCTCATCAGAGCCGCAATTCGCAGCGGTACCCAGGGGCTGTGCTTCGCGGCACCTGAGGCGGCACTCGGGCCGCTAAGCCCCGCTTTACGTGAAGCGGCACAGAACGGCCTGCTCCGTGCCGTCGTTATCGACGAAGCACATCTCGTAGAAAGCTGGGGCACTAGCTTCCGAACAGAATTTCAAACGTTCGCGTCGCAGACAAGGCAATGGTTGGACTTGCTTTCACCCGACGCGCGGTTCCGAACACTATTTCTATCGGCGACCCTCTCTGAATCTGCTCGCCAGACGCTCGTCGATCTATTCGAGCCGGGCGGAGACATACCCGTCGTTTCTGGGGCAAAGGTAAGACCAGAACCGGATTATTGGCTCACGCGCCCTTCTGATCCGAACGTACGCGACGGTCGGGTCCTTGAGGCCCTCATGCGACTTCCGCGGGCCGCGATTCTTTACGTGACCAAGGTCAACGACGCGATCATCTGGTTCGACCGACTTAAGAATGCGGGTTACGGCAGGGTCGCCATGGTCCATGGAAAAACGCCGAACGAGGAACGCGAAAGAATTCTGCAACAGTGGGCCCGCAGCGAACTCGACCTCGTTGTTGCCACTTCCGCGTTTGGACTCGGCGTCGACTATGCGCATGTTCGCACCGTCATTCATGCTTGCATTCCGGAAAGCTTCGATCGGTTCTATCAGGAAGTCGGTCGAGCCGGCAGAGACGGATGCGCAACGATATCGCTCTTGCTACCAACCCCAGAAGATTTCAGGACAGCGGAGGGCCTGAGCCAACGACCAGTCATAAGCGTCGATCGCGGATTGCAGCGTTGGCGCGCAATGTTCACACATCCGGACGTCGTCAAACTGGGACATCCCCGTTACAGCATCCGATTGGATGTCGCACCCGGGCACACAGCTGAGGACATTGATCTAATCGGAGATAGAAGCACGGACTGGAATGCAAGGTTGCTCGTGCTGATGGCGCGATCCGGACTGATCCGCGTCTTAGGCCCTACCCCTCGCCCTCCCAAGGAACATTGCGGACCTTGGTTCGACATTGAGGTTCAGGATGATGGGCACCTGAGCGAGCAACGATGGACAGAAAAGACAGAACCGAAGAGATTAGAGATCGCTAAAGGCGCCCGCCTCTCGCTATCACTGATGGAGCGCTTCTTATCCGGCAACGAATGTCCCGGGCGTTTGGCCGCCGAGCTATACGGCAGCGAGTCCAGAACTGTCGCACTCCATTGCAGCAGCTGCTCGTTATGTCGTCGAGACCCAAAGTCACGATGCGAAGAAGGAACGGTTGCCGAGAGGCCGTCGCTTTGGCCCATGACCGCCCGGCCATCAGAGGCTCTCTTCAACCTAGCCGGAAGTAACAACATCGCAGTGGTTGAATTGCCTCAAAGTCAGCCGACCAAGCAACTTGTGCGTGACTTTACAGACTGCATGAAACGGCTCGACCGGTTGGGCGCACGTCTCTTCATCAGTGTCGGCGGGAATGCCTCGCACTGGCTCGTAGACGGTGCGTTCAAAGCTGTCCGCGGTCGTCCGTGGCTCTTCATTGAGTCAAGCGGCTATGCTCCGGCTACGTGGCCACGCGGTGCGCGGTTGATCTATTTTGACGCCAGCATCCCGCTCCAGAAACATTGGCTAACGAGTGCTCGCGCTGATAGCCCAACGATAGCGTTCATTCCGGCGGGGCTCACACTCGCTGACCAACCACATCGCTCGTTGAGCCACCTCTTGCCCGGCAGGGTTTTGAGTCTTGGTTCCTACATCGAGGAAGTTCTGGCATGAGCCTGATCTCTACTCTCGAAGCAACCCCAAACCGGATTTGGGCAGTTGTGAGGCTTGTGGCTGACAAAGGGCCCCTTGCCCGCGCTGACCTTCAGGCCAGGATCGTGCCGAACAGTGACGTTAGAAACTTCGGAGACCTCGTTATCGAGTCGATGCGACTGGGCTTGCTTGAAGAAGTTTCCAAAGAGGTTCGGCTTACTTCCGGCATTCCCGCAGAGCACGTAAAGGACGAAGACTGGTTTGTGCATTTCGTCGATCGTTCTCTACAAGATGCATCCGACAAGTCCGGAAACGATCAGGTGCGACTCGGACTTGCTTGGCTACTAACCTGCACACCGGGCCTCGACCTTGGCTGGAATGAGGACCAGAAACCTCGCATTCAACAAGACACCGGAGAGGATTTCGGACTCACGAATTACAGCCGTTTTGCGATGCTCTGCTACTGGGCGCGCTATCTCGGTTATGCCATCGGCTTTCAAATCGGACCGAGGAGGTACGTCGTCCCTGATCCGACAATAGCCATCCGTCGTTCGCTATTCCATGTCTTTCAAAACGACGAAGAGCTTTCGGCAGCTGTTTTTGTAAGTCGCCTCGCTGATCACTGCTCAGTTCTTGAGGGCGGCACAACGCGGGCCATCGTGGAGAGCAAGCAAGAACAGAAGCGTTCTGAAGGGCAGCTTTCACCCGCCACTAGCCTCGCTCTGTTGCGACTCGATAAGCAAGGAGCTATCGAATTACTGCACAAATCCGATGCGAACATGCGGCTCTTGGACATGATGGAAGGAGATCCAAAGCGGGTTTCCCACATTCGTCTCCGACTGACTCCTAACAAGAGTCGGCGGTCGAACAAGAGCAAGCCATGAGGAACTACGTGTGTTGGGGGGACGACGCGGTCCACAGCATCATTAACCCAGATGCTGACGCCGTCCCTGATCATGTCTTTCGAGCAGTGCATACGGATTTTCCGGTACTAAAACGAAACCAATACCAAGCCGATGGCCAATACATCCAACCGGAAGACGTTCTCCGGGACTTTCTAAAGCCAAAGGACTTCGCTCTCGTCCCGGTTGTCGGAGAGTCCGGAACCGGCAAATCGCACTTGATTCGATGGCTACAGGTTCGGCTCGGTGAATCTGCCGAACGCGAAGTCATATTCGTTCCTAAGGCCGGCACTAATCTCCGGGGCATAGTCGCGTCCTTGATAGAGCGGCTGCCAGAAAAGGCGCGTGAACCGTACTCCGCAGCTCTGAAGGGAACCGGAAGTACGGTCCTCAATTCGCCGGCGCAGCGCGCCGCCGTGCTAAACCAGTTGCATGTGCAACTGATGAATGATCCTGGGACTGCGCAAGAGCGCGAGGAACAGGAAGAAGAAGAGTTCCTGCTACAAGGACTACGCAATCTTTTCCTAGACCCATATGTCCGTGATCAACACCTGGCGCGAGACAAGGGATTTGCCGCCGAAATCGCGGCACACGTATTTCAAAAGCCCGATAGGTACGAGGCCGCGGAACAGCGACGAGAATTTGGACAATCCGATCTACCCCTAAGCGTCACTAGCCTCAGTAAAGGTTCACACGCCACGCGCGAGTTCTTGCCGGCCTTGCTCGGCAATCCGAAGTGGATCGCAAAATCTGTCGACATAATCAATCGCAACGTTGATGCGGCTATCGCCAATTGCCTCAACGTCACCGGCGATCGGCTAATCGAGTTGATGTCGGATATCCGAAGACACATTAAGAAGGACGGCAAGGAACTCGTACTACTGATCGAAGACTTCGCCAGACTTCAAGGCTTAGATCGAGCCTTACTTCAGAGCTTACTCGAGCAAAAGGACGACCTCTGCCGTCTTCGGACGGCATTCGCCACAACCACTGGTTTCTTCGACTCGATCGCTTCAACCGTAAGAACACGGCTTTCTTTTGTGATCGCGTTGGACGTGCCATTGAGTGAACACGGCGGCGTCCCGTTGCCGCGGGTAGTTGCTCGGTACCTCAACGCCCTTCGATGGGGGCCGAAGTCCCTTCGAGCGCAGCTCGACCAGGATGGGCTACGTGAGCGTTCGTTCGCAGTTGAAAGCAAGTGCGGGGAGTGTGAGCACAAGACTGGATGCCACCAAGCCTTTGGTCAGATTGACGGGATGGGTCTCTACCCCTTTACGGCGGAAGCCATTCAAATCATGGCCGACAGAGCGGACTCCGAAGCGCATCAGCACTTCAACTTGCGGACCTTTCAGCGTCGCGTCCTAAGACCGATTTTGGAAGAAGGCAAGATGCTCAGAGGGGGACACTTTCCGCCCCCCAATCTGTTGGACTCCCTTGGTGGCGTCAAACACTTTCCGACGGCTGAGGACAACAAACTCCAAAAACTGGATCCGGCAGGTTACAAGCGACGTCTCACGTTGCTACAACTTTGGAAAGACGCGAGCTCTGTGGTCGACCTTGATGAGAATGTGCTCGCCGCGTTCGGCATGCGTCCCCTTGGTATTCCTGAAGTGGTCGGGGCGGGCGTTGGGGGTACCAAACAACGACCAGAGCCGCCGACCGGCGCGAAACCGAAACCCCCGAAGGAACCTGTCCACACAAAATCGGAGGCCCAGCTTGAAGAGCTAGACCAGTGGCACCGCGAGCAAGGACAACTCTCGTCAAGCACCGCGCAGGACCTACGCGAAAGCGTCTTTGAAGCCCTGAATGGGTTTATAGATTGGGATAGCGTTGGCCTTGCACCTGGCTCATTCTCCGGTGGGAATCGCGCGTTCATGGCGAAATCCATTTTCTTCGTCAATCAGGTCACACAGAAAACGGCGTCCCATGTTTCTCTGAGCGTGCCAGCTGACTGGTCCGACACCCATGAACGCTATGAAACGGTCATGGCGTTACAAGGGTTAGTAGAATTGCGCGAGCATCAATCGTGGAACTTCGAGCACGCTGCAGAAAAGGCGGCTGCTCTGCACAATCGATTGCTAGCGTGGAGCCAGTCCGTCGTCGATCAACTCCGGCACCTGGATGCCGCTGGGTGTGATTGGGACCCGGCTGCTACAGCATTCGAACTGCGCGCCATGGCGGTCGCCCTTACGTCCCCCGGCCTTCACCTTCAAGCTGATGTCGATGTGTTGCGTGCCGCACTTGGAGACATTGGCGCTGTACCGGACCTGCTAACTGAGCCGTTGTCCGCGCTCATCGCTGACTTGTCCAAGCACGGTGACAATCTCAAACGCGCGATCACAAGTCGCTATTCGGAGATGAAGGGCGGCGAACCCGGCGCATATTTGGACGGCGCCGCTCTGCTTGACGTGGCTTCGGCATTCCTGAAGCGAGGCATGCACCCAAGCGAGGAATTGCCGCGCGAGCAAGATCTTCGTACAGACGAACTGAGGACCTTATGGAAACTTGCGAAACGCGTTGTCGCTGAGTTGCCCGACCTGCTAAAGGCCGAACTGAAAGCACGGGCTACATGGATTTCGGAAATGAAGTCCGCCTTTGGGTCAGCCACAAAGGCTGAAGTCGTACAAGCCACCACGTCCCTATTGGATGCTATCGGGACACTAGCAATATCGGGTACCACCGAGTTGGTGAGCGCTAACAACGAATTTAGTACTTCGAGCTACGATGAGGCGATCACTTCGGCTAAGCACGACGTAACGGACCTGGCCCAGGTTGCCCTGGGCCTTTCCGCTTGCATTCGAAGTTCCCGGAGGTTAGCACTCGCACTAAAACGCACTTTAGAGATTGCCGAACGGGAACTAGTCGGGCGCCTAAAGACGCAAGGTATCGATCCGGAAACAGCAGAGTCGACCAATGCGACCATCAAACACAGCTTGCAGTCGATCAGTGAATCCTTAGCGGAGATCACGCGTGTCCACTCTGCTTGAACAGATTGAGAAGGTTCGTAACCACGCCCTGCAACTAAGTCAGGTAAGCACGGAGCGTGGTCGATTCAATCAATTGCAAACGCGATCCCTTCAATTGCAAGCCGGCGCAACCCATCTTGGGAGACTAACGACGCCGTTGAAGGTAATGAAAGGCGCCGGAATCCCTTTGGACATTTCCGTCCCAAGCAAGGAACTGCGAAACAAACCGGCGAAGGTACTCGAGGCCTTTACGAATGACGAGACCTCTCTCCTTAATGATGACGAGCAATTCGCGGTCACGTTAAGGTCGCCTCTAGAGTCATTCACCTCGAGATTGCGAGACCAACTCACTGCGGCCTGGCGAACTCACATCGAATCGTTGCTACCGGCTATCAACGAGACTTCTCTAGCCAATCTGCAGAACGCGGGGTTGAAAAAGCCAGTTGCGCAAATGCGGGAGATTGCGCAACAACTGGCGAGTCTAAGAAGCGAACTGCCTTCCTCGGACTCCGTCCTCAAGCAACTCAAAGAACTCAGCGAACGGGCAACCAAGGCTTGGTCCGAAATTGAGAAGGTCCCCAAGCCGGTCCTCGACTTCTTGAGAAAGGCATCGCGCGGCCAGGCGGCGCTCTCAGACCTTACGGATCCAGTGAGGAAGTGGCTCGGTGAGCATGATCTATTGAACCTGCTCCGGATCTCCATCAGTTCCTGATGGGAGCTCAGTATCAAGCTTTGATGGACAAAGCCCTCGGTGCCATCGAGCAGCGCGAGGCCGTTTCTCTTTCTTGGGGATATGTTGACGGATCACTTTCCGAGGATGAACTGGACGAAGTTCTTCGCAATGCCGTTGCAGAAGAACCCTCAGACGTCGACACTGCGCGTTTAATCGATGACCTCCTTGATAGGAAGCTCATTCGATCCTGGCGGCAAGAGGGGCAACGTCGATACCGAACCAGATTCGCTGAACTTCTGCGTCTGTTGGTCAAGTCGCGCCAGTGGTTTCCAAACAAGGCTTGGCAGTCCGCTCCCCCGCTAGTCGCAGACTTCCGGTTCGATATACGAGCACGTCGATATCCGCGTCGTGAGATCTCCCCCAGTGATGCATGGATCGAACTGACCAAGACATCACCTTCCCTTTCGAAGACACAACAGAAAGTTTGGGAAGCGATGCTGCCGCCTGGGGTCAACCTCGCCAGGTTCCAATTGGAAGCTACCCGCCGATTGCTCAATAGAGGCCAGGAACTGGGCACCATCGTTACGGCGGGCACTGGCAGCGGAAAGACGTTCGCCTTTTATCTGCCAACGCTGCTCTCCTTGGCGGAAGACTCGTCCGCACATTTCGTCAAAGCGATAGCAATCTATCCGAGACAGGAACTCCTAAAGGATCAACTCACAGAAGCGCTGCGACTCGCAATCAAGAGCGGGCCAGCCCTACAAGCCGCGGGAAAGCGCTCGCTCTCTCTTGGAACATATTTCGGGGCCACTCCCCGGACACTTCAAGAGGACGAACTACTCGAGCAAGGCTGGAGCCGTCGCGGGGGAGGAGCTTTCCTCTGCCCTCTTGTTCGATGTCCCATTTGCGGCAGCGACATGATTTGGCCGGGAGCCGCGAATACTTCCGGGCAAGAAATTCTTGTCTGTGTCCGACCAAGCTGTGGAACTAAGACAAGTCCTGACCTGCTTCGACTCACACGCCAATCCGTCAGTCGATCGCCGCCGGACGCGCTGTTCACAACCACGGAGATGCTGAATCAGCGATTATCGGATGTCCGAGTGAGGCATCTATTTGGTATCGGAAAGTCTTTTCCCGAACGACCTCGTTTTCTGTTGCTCGACGAGGTGCATACCTACCAAGGACTCTCGGGCGCGCAGACCGGATTATTGCTTCGTCGATGGCGGCATCTGCTTGACTACCCGATTGCTTGGGTCGGCCTGTCCGCCACTTTGCGCGAAGCAGAACAGTTCTTCGCAAACCTGACTGGACTTCGTCCTGATCAGGTGCTCGAGGTCACACCACGCGAATCCGACATGTTGGCGGAGGGAGCCGAGTATCAAATCGCCCTCCGATCAAATCCCGCCTCCCAGACCTCGACTCTTTCCACCTCAATTCAGAGCATCATGCTGTTGGGGCGACTCCTGGATAAGAGCGGAACTTCTACCTCCAACGGGCGCTTCGGTAGTCGGCTGTTCACATTTACAGACGACCTAGATGCAACTAACCGACTCTTCGACAACCTTCGTGACGCCGAAGCGTACGATCGCTTTGGACGACCAGATACACAGAGACTTCCATTAGCAGCGTTACGCCAAAGCGGAACTGCCGATGACGCCGTCCGTGAGCTTGAGGGTCAAAGATGGCTTCTTGCGGAGGAATTGCGCGGCTCACTAGACAACCGCCTTGCCGTGAGCCGCACAACATCCCGTGACCAAGGGGTGGATATGGCAACTGACGTAGTCGTAGCCACTTCGGCACTGGAGGTTGGTTTCAACGATCCGGATGTGGGGGCCGTCCTGCAGCACAAAGCTCCGCGCGGTGTGGCTTCATTTCTCCAGCGGCGCGGTCGTGCTGGCCGCCAGCGTGGCATGCGGCCAATCACACTCACTGTGCTCTCTGACTATGGGCGTGACCGATTGGCGTTCCAGAATTACGAGCGACTTTTTGATCCAACCGTTCCGCGACAGGTATTGCCCGTTCGCAATACGCACGTCCTGCGCATGCAGGCGGTCTACGCACTCCTTGATTGGCTGGCGCAAAAAGCAGGCGCCAGGGGAGCGAACGGATGGTCATGGGATGCGCTGTCGGCACCGGCGCGATCAGGGTCCTCGCCTTTCTTGGACGTTGTCAAACAATTGTTGCAAGCGCTGTTGAGACTTGAAGCGGAAATCACCTGCGAGCTGAGTGAACACATTAAGCGCTCGCTTCAAATCGACGATGCGACCGTCAACCTCCTATTCTGGGAACCGCCGCGAGCGCTGCTCACGGAAGCAATTCCAACACTCGCTCGGAGATTGTTCAGGAATTGGAAGCTCGCAACGGAAGAAGGACAAGATGTGCTTGTGCCGTTCCATCCCCTCCCAGACTTTATTCCGCGAGCCCTGTTTGGAGAATTGACGCTACCTGAAATTCAGATCGATCTGCCTCCCAGCAGACAGGGCGGCGAACGCTCCCAGGAGCCAATGCCTGCCTTGCAGGCTTTGCAGCAGTTTGCACCGGGCCGAGTACGACGGCGCTTTGCCGATGACTATGGCGGCCTAGCACACTGGTTTCCGCTAGATCACAACCAGCCGGTCAACATCGTTCCGATCGACTCGTATGCACCGCAAACGGAGTACGTCGATTCATATTCCGGCTCTCTTGCTGGGGCGTCCCGTGACATAAAGGTATTCAGACCCTGGGTAATTGCTGCTACGCGGGCTCATGAAAACGTAGTCTTGCCAACCTCAAATGGCGAGTGGCATTGGCAAACGGACCTCGCGACGCGCGGAACAGAGCTCAGGATCGAAACCGCCAACAACTCCGAATGGCGCGCCGTAGTTCCAGAGCTTGATTTCTACTTGCATCGATTCGGTGCTGCTGTCTCTGTGGCTCGGTTCGCCGTCGAAGGTTCCGCTGAAATCCGCCTCAAGGGCGGAACCAGCCGTCACGTTCGGTTTCGCCTGCAGGACGACAGGGACGAGCCAGTGGCCATCGGTTTCGCCTATGAGTCCGATGGCTTGACGATTCCACTGCGACTACCTGACACCGACATTGTCGATCTGTCACGACTCTCCGATGAAACGCGTCGGTGGGTCAAGACGATGCGGCTCCGAGAAGCTTTCGTCAGCGACAGCGAACTCCCAGACGAGGTCAATGCGTTCCAGCGCGAGTGGTTATTTCTGGCCACCCTGTTGGCAGCTATCGTGATTGCCGAAACCAAGACAATCGATCTGCGCACGGCAGCACAACAGGCCCTCGCCGAAGACAATGCACGAGCCGTGCGCGATGCACTCCAGAACCTCGTCAAGGATGTTGATGACGACCACCATGACGAAAGTCGATTGCAAAAGTCTCTCGGCGAACACCTCGACAACGACCCAGTCGTCCGACGGCTTTCTGCGATCGTTGCCGGCGTTCTTGACGCAACTCCGGACAATTGGTCGCAGTGGCTGAGCGCCTGCTTGCACGAAACGCTCTGCGAAGCGACGCTCCAGGCCTGCCTACTAGCAGCTCCAGAAAACACCGCGTTGGAAGGCCTTTCCGTCGAATGTTTGTCGGATGGTGATACACGAAAAGTAGTTCTGACGGAATCCACAATGGGCGGCGGCGGCACGTTGGAAGTGCTGGCCCAGACATTCGCTCTAGATCCCAGAAGTTTCTTCAGATCTCTCGAAGCGGTCCTAACCCCGACCGACCTCGAACTGGCCGCGGAACAACTTGAGCAGATAGTCGGTTTGTCTCAGGCCAACACCGAACTGTCGGACCAACTCGCCTTGATCCGCGCCGCTCAAACGCACGAAGCTCGCAACAAGGCGCGCCGACTACTTGTGGCGAAGCTTGGCGAGCTAGGAATTGCGGTCGATCACACGCTGTCGGTCTCTCTCGCTACGCGCCTCCTCCGGCCAGGGGCGTCCGCGGAAAGCGACCGTATTCTTTTCGAACTGCTGAAGCATCGAGAAGCGATTTCAACCAAGCATGACCTTGGCCTCCCCTATCGCATAACGCCGCACCTTCTTCCCGCGCTGAGTTCCTCGCTGGCACAGCAACTGGCGCTACTCGGGGGGGCTGATCAGGCCGAAGCTAACGCGGAACTCTTGCTGTGGCCCGAAGCGGGAGAAATCAGGACCAAATCCCTACAAACGTACAACCCTTTCCGACGTTCCGGCGTATCGGATGCGGCAGTCGTTCGAGACCTGCTCATGAGTCAATCACGTCGCGAAACCGTTCAGCTTGCCGATCAAGATTGGCGCACCAAGGCGCAAGAGGTCCTCGTTAAACGAGGCAGCGTGCGACTCGAAGCGAGTTCGAAAGACGAGTCCACCCTTCGATCATCTGTCATCTCTCTGATGTCGTCGCCCATCTCTACAGGCTATTTCCAGTTCTTTGTCACGCTTGAGGGAATGACCCGCAATAGTGGCTCCCGCATGAGCGCCGAACTCGTCCTAAGGGAACAAGTTTAGATGCGAGATCTAACCGGCCCTTCCCAGGTGCGAGCCATTCGCGACCTTCTGCAAGGCATATTCGCGATGGAAGCGATGAAACCTAGCAAGCCGCTTTGGTTACTTTCCGGGTGGATCACCGACATCGGGATCATTGATAACCGCGCTCGGCAATTTAACACTCTAGATCCTAGCTGGCCGACCGCGATGGTGCCGTTGAGCGCTGTCTTACGAACAATCCTTGAACGTGGCGGCGGAGTGTCCATCGTACTCCGCGAAGATCAGCACAACAGGTACTTCACGGATCGAATGCGAGGACTGCGCGGTGAGTTTCCTCAGACGTTGAGAATCTTGCTGGCTCCAGATTTTCATGAAAAGTGTCTAGTGGGCACTGACTATGTTCTGAACGGATCTATGAACCTGACCTATCGCGGAGTCGAAGTGAATGACGAGCATGTTGTTTTCCGCACCGAACCCTCAATAGTCGCGGAAAGGCGGCTGGTTCTTGCCACCCTGTGGGGAAGCAAACTGGATGCTGCAACTCGAAGCTAGCAAGCTGCAAGAGGCAGCAGGATGGCCATTGCCGTCTGAGTTCGCTTCGCCCGAACTCGAACGAACGTTATCTGATCCTGACTTCCCCGGCGCTCTCATTCCTGCTCGTGAGGGATCGTCGATTGTGTGGTACGCAGCCTCCTCCACGCAGCAGGAATGGCGCTTGCTTCGTCGCCTCCTCCTTGCATACGCAGGTCCGACTGTTACGAGTTTCGATGGCCGAACGCTGCTACCTCGTCCCACGGTGCAAATCGAACATCTGCTATTGACCGGAGCCTGCGCACTCGCGCGCCTTTCTGCCCCTAACGAGCAACTGGAGTTCGCATCGAGGGCGCTCGAGCGTCTGGTAAAGACTCACGAGAAGCGGCCCAAAGGCGGTGGCGTGATCGCTCGGTCCACGCAGGCACTTCTGGCCCGTTTGGACCTCTGCCTCGCTACCGGTGATCGCGATGAGGCCCTCTCGATCTTGCAGGTCCTTCGGAGCGAATGGCGTTTGGACGCGCTCAACTTGAAATTCGTTGAGGTGAAGATATTCGCGCATTTCCGCGATTGGTCGGCAATAGCGAATGACGAGCGGTTATCCGACCTCGTGTATGTCCGGAAACCGCCTGCGGTTGCTGCAGCAATCTTGGAGGCTCTTTATTGGTCGCGCTTGGCGCCCCACCAGGATGACAAAGCAATTCTCCTCGAAACCTACAAGCGAGAAGTGCGCGCGTTAGCCGGTCCGTTGCTTGCCCAGACGCCTGAGTCGCTCGCTGTTGTTGACTTGTACAGAGAACTGGAGCCGCTCATCGCGCAGGAGCGCCATGAAGATCCGGTTGAATCAGCACAGCGACAGATACTGCATGCGGCAGAAACGGAGAGCATCAAAGCAACCAAAGCAGCGTTCGACCAGCTATCAACTCTGTCGGTCGAGAAACAGCAGGAGGCGCTGGAACCGGCCCCGGTCCGCGCGGCCCTTGATGCCCTTACGTCGGTCAAGGAGAAGTCGCCGCCTACGGAGTGGATCGGTTGGTTAGAGGCCCTGAAAGATCCCACATTTACCCGCGCTCGAGAATGGGCCGAGCGTGCAGCTACTGAACTGTCTGTCGCGGACTGGTCGGACCCCGTTCAAGCCGCGAAGTTGGCAGACTCGATTCTCGCCATTCCCTCGGGGCTGGCGCTCGAGCGCCTGGCGCTCTCCTTGCCAACGTTGGTCCGTTGGGTTCGCGCTGATCCCGAATTTCCGAGAACTGCCTTACGACGCGTATACGACGCTTTGTTGACGCAACTGATCATGATGGAGGGCCACGGCCAACCAGAACGCGAAGCCTCCTCCGAATTATTCGAAGCGATGCTGTCGATCGGAAGCCCGAAAGATGTCTATGTCAGGTTGCTCGATGACATGGGCTCTATGCTCGCCTCCGAGTCCGGCCAAGCGACGGCCTACTGGTCTTTTGACCTGGCAGATATCGTCATGCGCTACGCGGCGCCAAGTTCTGATGCCCGCGCGCAGTTGTTGAGTCGTATTCTTACGGCGCTACAAAGCTGCCTACCGATCCTCACTCTCCCGCAGCGGCTAGCCTACGATCGCGTGGCTTCCACTTCTGGCTGGCCGCCGCTACAACAGACTACCCCGACTCCAGAGGCGAATAGCCTTGAATCAGCTCTACGCGGCAAGACGCTGGCCATCTATACATTGACTGAGTCCGCTGCTCGTCAAGCGGAACTCGTCATCAGGCGACTCTCTCCAACAGTCAAAGTTGAACTCGCGCATGACCACGTCGCGAGTCCACGATTGGAAAGGCTGGCGAAGACGGCGGACATCTTCGTATTAGTAGCTAACTCGGCCAAGCACGCCGCTACGGATTGCATCGTGCGAAGCAGAAGCGGTCGTCCACTCACCTATGCTGCCGGCAAGGGGTTTTGCAGCATCGTTAGGGCCGTAGAAAGCGCTCTTGCCCACTGAGCCACTGCAGTTATTTGCACCTGTCTATATTTGCGCACAAATAACTGCTGATGTAGTATTCCGCTAGTGCAAAATAGTGCATGGCTTGGAGGCGAAGCCATGACTCATAAGACATTAGTTGTGACCAACTGCACCAGCAGAAAAAGACTTGGTGCTTCCCCCGTCGCCTTCGAAAACTCTTCGGCGTTCCGCAGCCTGAATCATGTCGCGTCGGATTGGTTGCGTAGACGGAGAGGCGCGAACTGCCTATTGCCAGCTCATTCGCTGTATGTGGGCCGGGCGTTTTCAGAAGCTCTTGCAGTCGCAGGGTTACTCAAAGCAGAGCTATCGGTCGTGTCGGCGGGCATGGGGTTGGTGTCCGGCAGTGATTTGCTTCCCAATTACGACGCCACCATTTCCTCACCGAATAGCGCGCTGTCCCTTGCCTTGGCAAGCGTCAACGCTACCCCCGCTCAATGGTGGACTGCTCTCCATAGCGGTGAGGCCCCACTGGCGGCGCGCATTGAGCGCTGCCAACAGGTCTGTTTGGTCGCAATGCCGTCTACGTATTTTGATTTGGTAGCGGACGATCTCATTCGCCTTCCAGCCGCCGCCGCTCAGCGTTTACGGCTATTCACGTCGATGGCTGGCAGGCATCTGGTGCCTCGCCACCTGGCTCACTGTGTCATGCCATACGACGAACGCCTTGAAGGCTCCGAATACGCGGGGACAAGAAATGATTTTCCTCAGCGAGCCATGACGCACTTTGTCAGGGCCCTCGGAGCTCACCAGCGCCCCTTAGCGGATGCGCGAAGGGCTGTCGCAGTGGCTATGGAGCGACTCGTCGCTCCCGTGTTACCCAAGAGGTCAAAGAAGTCCGACGAAGAACTCATTTCGCTCTTAATGAGAGGTTGGCGAACATGCGGCGGGAATTCCGCGCGCCTTCTCCGATACCTCCGTGATGACATGCGCGTTCAGTGCGAACAATCGCGCTTCCGCGATTTGATGAAAGTCGTTAGGACTAGGTTGCTTGCCCAGGAAGCTGCGTGATGGCTGCTCCAACAAAAGAATTGATCGTGAGAGCGTTGCATACACGGCAAGGACAAGGCCTCGACGTATACGCGTTTTTCATCAAAGGCGCCGATATCGTTAAATTTGCCGACATCTCCCGTGTAGGGCGAGATGAGGCTGACGCACTGAAGGGATTTCAACGTCCCGAGATCCGCAATCACGTGAAAGGAATCGTGGACTACTTGAACCAGGGGCAAGTCCTCTTTCCTAACGCCATCATTCTGGCCATGTCCCCGCAAGTGCGCTTCGTGGCGTCGCGAGGCACCAAGCCAAGCGGTGATGAGGGGCTCTCTCAGACAGGAACGCTGACCATTCCGGTTTATGACGAAGGTGAGCGTGTCGCGTGGATTGTCGACGGCCAGCAGCGCTCACTGGCCCTGTCCGAAGCGAATACCAGTGACATCCCTGTCCCCGTCATCGGGTTTGTTTCAGACAACCTGCAGGTCCAAAGAGAGCAATTCATTCTGGTCAATAAGGCCAAGCCGCTCCCTACCCGCCTCATCAACGAACTCCTTCCAGAGACCCGGAGCATTTCGCTGCCTCGCGACCTCAGCGCCCGCAAGGTTCCCTCAGAACTTTGCGCGGTGCTTAACCGAGATCCGAAGTCACCATTTCATCAACTGATCAAGCGCATTTCGGATCCCAAGAACGAGAAAGCGGTGATCACCGACACTGCAGTGATCACGATGATCCGCAACAGCATCAACAATCCCTTGGGCGCTCTTTCGCCCTACAAGAACACCGGTCGGGACGGAGCCGACGTTGAGACCATGTATGGCGTGCTAACTACGTTCTGGTCGGCCGTTCGAGATGTATTTCCTGAAGCCTGGGGCCGCGACCCTCGACAAAGTCGCCTCACGCACTCCGCCGGAATCGAAGCAATGGGCGTTTTGATGGACAGGATCTACGCGCGACTCGGCCCCGGCGATGACGATTACAAGGTCGTGCGCAAAGAACTAGAGAGGGTGGCCCCAGCCTGCCGCTGGACGAAGGGGACTTGGGAATCGCTCGGCGTAGCCTGGAACGAGATTCAAAGCACGCCTCGTGACATCAAGAAACTGCAAGATGCGCTTGTCCGCGCTTACACCAGCGCCACACGAAGATGAAGTTCCTGTACTCCGACACTCAGGACTACGTCGATCCGAGCTATGACTTCATCCAGGATCGCAACGCTCCAGGTCGCAAGCGATATTGGGACGACGTTTACGCCCATGAACTCATGACCCCGGCGCCATATGACGGACTGCTGTTGTCGATGAGCGCTATCCGTCAGGCGCCAGGTGTAGCAAAGTCGAAAGTCCGCTACTCGACAGCTGAAGAACAGCGTCTCCGAAGGGACGGCGCTCGTCGCTTCTTGCGATATGGCGGACCCTCGTTCAAGGACGCCACTTTGATGGGCGATTGTGGCGCCTTCGCATATGTCGAACACGAAAAACCCGCCTATTCGCCAGAAGAGGTTCTTGAGTTCTATTCGGACGCGGGGTTCACGCACGGCGTGTCACCCGACCACATCATTTTTGATTGTGACCTCACGAATAGGCCAGCTAAATCTGTCGGCACTGACGTTCTGCAACGCTACGAGATCACAATCGACAATGCTCGAACCTTCTTCAAACTAAGCAAGAAGGCTCGCTTCCCGTTCATGCCCGTTGGCGCAGTCCAGGGATGGTCACCAGAAAGCATCGCTCGAGCAGCTCGCACGCTTGAACGAATTGGATACAGCTACCTTGCGATTGGCGGTCTTGTCCCGCTGAAAGTCGCTTCGATACATGCCGTGTTAGCCGCCGTTCGAGACGCGATCAAACCAGACACAAAGCTTCATCTGTTGGGCTTTGCGAAAGCCGACCAGATCGGCGAGTTCATTCGCTATGACGTGAGTAGCTTTGACTCAACGTCACCTCTTATCCGGGCTTTCAAGGATGCTCGGGCGAACTATTACCTTCCTTCTTCGAATGGCCATCTCGACTATTACGCAGCCATTCGTATCCCACAGGCGATCGAGAATCCTCGCCTGATGCAAGGGATCAAGAAAGGAGCGTTCAGCGCCGAGGACTTGCTGCGCAGAGAAGCGCGCGCTCTCGAATCACTGCGTGGCTTCGACAAGGGCAAAGTGAGCCTTCCTAAGACGATCGAAGCCGTCACCAGCTATCAACACTTCCTGACGCTGGCCGACACCGACGACGCAATCGAGCAAGAAAAGAGCATCGCGAGCATGCGCCAACACACCAAGCGAACGCTCGAGGACGCTCCCTGGAAGCAATGCAAATGCGCCGTCTGCTCTCAGGTGGGTGTCGAGGTAATCATTTTTCGCTCAAGCAATCGCAATAAGCGCAGAGGGTTCCACAACCTCGGCGTATATCACAAACATCTTCACGGAGCGTTGGAGAAAGTTCATTGAGCACATACCGCTTCGCCGCCATTCGGGCATCTCAGGCGCCGGGCCACGATGTATTCACGTTCGCAGCCACACCGGAACAGGTCCTCGCAATCGCAGAGATCGATCGCGTCGGACGCCAAGACGACGGAAATCTGCGCGGCTTTCAGCGTCATCAGATCGCTTCGCACATTAAGGAGATCAGGGACTATCTGTCTCGCGACGACGCGCTGCTTCCCAATGCTGTGATCGTCGCGTTTATCAATGGCGCGAAGCTCCGCACTCTGAGCAATGGTCTGACTGACGTCTTGGTGGACACAAAAGGAGGCAAGCCTGGCTTTGTTGTGGATGGTCAGCAACGTCTGAGCGCTCTATCGGGGGTTCACAAGCCTGGGTTTCAGGTTTTTGTGTCGGCGCTGATCTGCAAGGACTACAACGAACTCCGGCAGCAATTCGTCCTCATCAACAATACCCGCCCCCTGCCGAAGACATTGATCTACGAACTCCTGCCCAACGTCGACGGCTTGCCCGAACGCTTCACGGCACGAAAGTTTGCGGCGCGAATCGTTGACCGTCTCAACTTCACTGCAGGTTCAGCGCTGTTCGGCGAGATCCGACAGCACACCAATCCAAAAGGCGTTCTCAGCGACGTCGCGGTGCAAAAAGTGGTTATGAACTCAGCCTCCGACGGAGCGCTGCGCGAGATGATCCGTCACAACGATTTTGAAGACCGCTCGTATCACCTGGTCAATGAGTATTTCTCAGCCGTTCGTGACGTATTCGCCCCCGAATGGATCGGGATGACCCCGAAGACCTCCCGACTTCGCCACGGCGCTGGGATCGTTGCCATGGGGTTCGTGATGGAATTGCTCTATTCCGCCGAGGGCGCTGATTCTCGCAAGCACTTTTCGCGGGGGCTTGAGCTATTGAAGGAGCACACCGCCTGGACGAGTGGACATTGGCCACTCTCAGAGAACGATAAGAGACCCTGGAACGGAATCCAGAACACGCCCAGCGACATCGATTTGCTCTCGAACTACCTGGTCCGGGCTACGAAGAAATCGCTTCGCCCGGCACGCCGCGCTGCCAATTGGTGAACTATATGCATGACCGAGCACTGGTCTTGTTCTCTGGCGGTCAAGACTCCACGACATGCTTGGCGTGGGCCCTTGATCGTTACAACCACGTCGAAACCGTGGCCTTTGACTATGGACAGCGTCATTCCGTCGAATTGGAATGCCGCGTCCGAGTGCTCAGCGCGCTTCGCGAGCAGTTTCCAAAGTGGGCTCCGAAGCTAAGGGACGATCACCGAGTCGATCTCTCGGCGCTCGGCGCGATTAGCGATACTGCGCTGACTTCGTCGAAGGCAATCGAACTGAAGCAGTCTGGGCTGCCAAATACTTTTGTCCCAGGCCGCAACCTCCTGTTCTTTACTTTCGCGGCCGCAATCGCCTACCGCCGCAGCATCCCGGTCTTGGTGGGAGGCATGTGCGAAACCGATTTCTCCGGCTATCCCGACTGTCGCGACAACACTCTAAAAGCGCTCCAGGTCGCCCTAAGCATGGGGATGGATACGCAGTTCGTGATCGAAACACCACTGATGTGGCTCACGAAAGCCGCGACATGGCACAAGGCTCGTGAGCTCGGTGGCCACCCTTTAGTCGAACTTGTGCGAACCGAGACGCACACCTGCTATCTCGGTGAGCGCGGATCGCTGCATCCGTGGGGCTACGGTTGCGGAACCTGCCCCGCGTGCGACCTGCGTCGGAAGGGATACGAAGAGGCAGGAATGAGAATCGCCGCGTGACCTACTCCGTCAAAGAGATGTTCTATACGCTGCAAGGAGAAGGCGCGAATGCGGGTCGGGCCGCCGTTTTCTGTCGCTTCTCCGGCTGCAATCTGTGGAGCGGTTTGGAACGTGACCGCGCTAGATCGGTGTGCCAGTTCTGCGACACCGACTTTGTTGGCATTGATGGAACTGGCGGCGGAAAGTTCGACTCAGCTGACAAACTCGCTCGATCCGTTGCGGCGCTGTGGCCTCGCGACACGGGGCAGCCACCATTCGTCGTCCTCACGGGCGGCGAACCGTTGCTTCAGGTGGACTCTGACCTAGTCGACGCACTCCATAAAGAAGGCTTCACGATTGCAGTCGAAACCAACGGCACCGTCCGGCCACCGCAAGGCATCGATTGGATCTGCATGAGCCCTAAGCAAGGCTCGAATGTGTTGGTTCGCGATGGCAACGAGCTCAAGCTTGTTTTTCCCCAGAATGGTTTGGATCCACAAGCTTTCACTGAATGGCAGTTTGAACACTTCTTCCTGCAGCCGATGGACGGTCCAGATCGGATCAAAAACACCAAGTTGGCAATCGAGTATTGCCAGGCACATCCGAAATGGCGTCTCAGTACTCAGATCCACAAGATCGTGGGGATACGATGAATTACGAACTCAGTCAGCGTTTCTATTTCGAAGCTGCCCACACCCTTGAGAGGGCCGTCGAGGCAGCCGGTAGTCGACGTATACATGGACACACCTATCACGCCGAGGTCACCCTGTCAGGACAGCCGGATACCGCTGGGATGGTCCTGGATCTAGGCCATCTGAGAGCTGAGATCGCTAAGGTCCGCGAGCTTCTCGACCACCACTTTCTTGACGAAGTTGATGGCCTCGGAGCTCCGACGATCGAGAACTTGTGCTCCTACATCTTTCGCCACCTTTCGAAATCACTTGCGGCAATTTCGTCGGTGACTGTCGAACGCTCGACGAGCGGTGACAAATGCGTATTGCGCCTTGAGCCGGTTAGGCAACTGGGGACGCACGCAGCCCCAGCTTCACTTTCCGTAGCCGAACCGCTTCGCGCGAGTGCAATGCGTCGGCGTTAAAAGCTTCGGCGTACTGTACTACTGCCGGTCATCACAGATTCGGATATTAGCTTCACACTGATTGAGAGCTGTAAGCGAACGGCGCTGAAAGATCCGGTTTCGCTCTTGCTGACGTACGACTGGGGCTTGCCGAGGCGCTTGGCCAAGGCGACCTGAGTCAGGTCCGCCGCGAGCCGAACCTCGCGAAGCAAGGCGCGAAGCGCCTTGCGCTGGCGTAGGTGAAGTCCCCTGGTACGCTGCATCGGCGCACCTTAAATCCCGTTGTGGAATATCCCAGTTTAGGTTTGGAAGCGGGCTCGGGATTCGAGCCGGTATCGCCGGAGAGCCGGCGATACCCCATCTTATCGAGGGCTATCGGCAATCCTCGCACGAGATCCGAGGCGCCATTCGAACCCGCGGCGAGATTAGAAGCTCCAGTTCTCGTCCTCAATGAAGTCTGCCAGGAACCGCCAGCGAATCTTCTCCGCATCGCACACACCCGTGATCTTCGTTGGCCCTACGCTTTCCTGCGTGAGGACAGTCTTCTTTTCACCAGTGTTGGCCAGGGCGATCGCAAACGGATCGGCGGCAGAGCGTCCTTTCTTAGTATCCACAAGACGAGGATGCGCGGCCATGATGCGGCCGACTTCCCTTTGGCATGGCTCGTCCAACTCCACTACAAGCTTGTCGTGGCGCTCCTTGCACCATTTCGCCACGTCGTCGTCCCTTTTTTGAACCTCCTTGTAGACCTCGATGGACATGGAAACACGACCCGAAGCGACTAGCTCATCCATGCGTTTCCAGAAGTTCGGAAAGTTCTTGGGCCTGTATGCGCGATTCCACGCGTGAAGTAGTGCGCTTGAGTCGACGCTGTATAGACGATCGGGCATCAGCTGACCTTCGCCAGCTGCTCAACCTTCGATATGTGCTTCGTCTTGATCCCAAGATAACCGGACACTTCGCTAATCGAGAGCCGCTCGTTGTGGTAGTTGCTCAGAATCATGCTGACGAGCGGCACACCGAGGTTGCTCACGGTTTCGCGCGGCATGTTGCGCTTCATATCCTTCGACTGTTGCAGCTGGCGCTCACGTGCCTGCCTGTATTCCTCGATGTACTGCGCCCGCTTTGCGACGTAGAAGTCGTTCGTCGTTCGGCCCAAAGTGACGAGCCGACGAACAACTGCCTCGCGGCTCACACCGAAAAGAGTTGCCAGCTCTTGTATGTGCTCGTCCGCCCAATGGATCGAAACACCTGGATAACGCGCCATCAGGGGATGCGCTAGAAAGTCAGCGCGCGGCATCAAAGCCGCAGCCGCAACGGCGTTACAAAACACCTCGATGGCCTGCTCCTCTGGCGGTCGCCGATCCTCAAGAAAACGATCAGAAATGTCGGATACGCTGCTAACGCGCGTGAGCAAGTGTGCAAACTCATGCAGCAGCGTGAACGTGCGTCGCGTTACCGGATCGGCGCGGTTGACGACTAAGACGGGCAGCTCTTCATCTGCTATGGCGAAGCCCGAAGCCTCTTCCGTCTCGATGCGTGTCGCTTGGAAAATCAAGACGCCGAGGGATTCGATTCGCTCTCGCCAACCGCGCCATGACTCGCGCGCGCCATTCCAACTCCGCTGACTGTTCAACGTTATTTCGAGAGCAGATCGGACCCGCCCGCCCACGATCTCCGGGTCCTCCCTCGTCGTAGCGGATAGCTTGAAAGCCGACGGTCGATCGCCCAGATCCGCCATCAACTCAAGCGCCAGCGCGCGGCGCTGATATGCACGCCGGATTTCGAGTTGGAGGTTGGGCGACATGCGCCGCATCTCGACCCCTGGGAGGCGGCGAAGGTCGCGCAGTGGCATGAAGTTCTCGGGCACCTCCGCGAGATAGAAAACAGCCAACGGCCGCTTGTAAGCATCCGCCAGCTTGCGCAGCTGCGGGACGCTGGGATGTCCTTCACCGTTCTCCCACTTGGCGAGCTTTTCGGGCGCAACCTTCGCCGCAGACGCGCCCTCCTCTACAGTTTGGTAGCCCGCGCTCGTCCTAGCCCAAACCAGCAGCTCTTTCTTGACCAGCGCGTCGACGCGTTTCGCCATATCTCAATCGTAGGGGATGCTGTGGCTCACTGCATGATCGCGGGGCTTGAGCCTCGAGTCCTGGCCGTCACAGCTTCTTTCCTGTCCTGCGCGGTCGTCTGCGTTCCCTCAAGAACCGGTCCCTTTCCGCAGCCGGGATCAAGAGCAGCGCCCGTTCGAGCAGCGTCGATAGCTGGGTACGCAGTGCGTAGCGCGGATTCCAGGTGAAGACTCGAGTCTTGCCCTTGAGCTGGCTGACCAGCACGCCGTCACTCTCCATACGCCGGAGCTGCTTTTGCACAACGCTGTGCGGCAGCCCAAAAGTCTGCGCGATACCTCGTGCGTATCCATCTCCATAGTTCTGCACGTACAACAAGACCTTTCCGGCGGTTTCATTGCCAAATATGCCCGCGACCGGATTGCCTCTAAAGTAGGCCATATGGATGCTAATGTAGGCCGTTTGTTCGGATTACTCCACCCCGCCGATGTGACTTGTCGCCTGCGTCAGGGGCGTTAACGTGCACCCAGACGTGCAAATGCGACGCCCGGCTCATCCCATGAGCCTCCGCTCCGGCACGCTGAGGTATCCGTTCGCGCGTCGGAGAACAGCGTGTGACTGCACAAGTCGCAGAACAACTTCGCTACGAGGGCGAAATAATGGCGATGTGTACGACGCCCTTGGCCTATTACTTCGAGTTCGGGGGCACGAGACCGGCTTTCGCTCAACAATCTTCTGCGCTCTGGCGCGGCTACGTCGGGACGTGGGAGGTGCGCGATGCGCGCCTCTACCTCATCGGGCTGTCCGGGAGCTTGGAAGACGGCACGCCGGCAACCCTGCGCACTCTCTTCCCCGACTTTCCCGATCGCGTCTTCGCTCACTGGTTTTCCGGGATCGCGCGAATCCCGCAAGGCAAGCTCCTTGAGTACGTCCACATGGGATACGGAAGCAAATACGAACGCGATCTCCTGCTCTCCTTCGAAAAGGGCGTCCTGCAGGAAACGCAAATCAGAGTGAACGGCGTCGGGGCCGATGGAGCGCCGGAGAACTACGATGTCGCGGCGTTCACGACCTTCCCGAGGCAGGCTCGATGAGCGTCACCCTGTACGCGAGCCTCTACTATGCGATCGGCGTTGCTTTCATGCTGGCAATGCTGCTGCGCCAACCGGATAGCAACACCTTCCGGCTCGAGCCACTCGTGCGCCGGGACGACCTCGCCGACCGGCTCATGGAAGACGTCCTACCGCCACTCCTCGGCTTGTTGTTCGTCGTGCTGTGCTGGCCTTGGCTGATCGCGAACATGGTCCGCGAGCGCCTCTTCCCGCCGAAGCCATTCCAACGCGAGGAGTTCGCAGTGAAGCGCGAGGAGATCCAGGAGCAATTGAGCATCGAGCGCATCGAGGAACTGGAGCAGGTCTTCGATCCCATGCATGCAGCGCCAGAGCTGCCCTTCGGCCACCTCAATGGCGCATGGAAGGCGTTCCTGGGTCGCGTTGGCCCCGCATCGGAGCTGTGGTCATTCGTGTCAGTGCGGACGAACGACTGGGGTACGATCGAGTCGCGCGCCGGCTACGTCGCTGTTGTCGACAAGATACCCGGCAACCATTTCCTGACCCGGTCGGCCATCACCGCGTCCGAAAAGTAAGCGGCCTGCCGTCTGGCGTACGTTCCGGCGAAAATAAATTTCATACCTGCGGTACTAAATGGCTACGAATAGCTCACCCGCTGAGCCAATCGCGCGTCAGACTCCCTCCCCATCGCTTTGTCCGCATCGTTGGTAATTGCGCCGCTGGGGGTCGTGCATGAGATACAAATGGGGTGGAAGCTTTCTGATCAAGCCCTGTCCTGCGGATCTCTTGCGAAAGATCACCCACATTGAACGCGAATATCTCCGCCCAATTCTTACGAGCCACGGCTTCCGCGAGCGCCGTTTTTCGTTTCGAAGGGATTTCCCGGACCACATCTGGATCGCTAACACGATCCGGCACTACTCGGCCGCTACGTCTGCCAGCGCGTGTGCGTCCGCCAGCGAAGCCGGCATTGAGGTCGAATTCGGCGTCTATCACCCTGCCTGGAACCAAGCGACGGATGAAGCTCTGTTCGGCAGGTTCATGGGAGAACTTCGACGCGCGCACGCTGTTGAATGCCGGTCCTATGCGCGCCTTTCGGAACTCGCTGGCGTTGATCGAGATGCTTGGGGAGCACTCGGTGGCAAGAGAAGTGCCGACGCACTCGGAAGGCAGATCCGCCGTGACCTCGAGCATCACGCACTACCGTGGTTCAGGTCTCACTCTGACTTCCCAACCGTCGTGAAGAACTATGCCGAGCGAGCAAGACGATCAAGGAGCAGTCGTTTCACAATGGCCGTAGCGATGACTGGATGCTTTCTGATCGGCGCGATGGATGAGGCGGTCGACTTTTATCGAGCGGCGATCCAGGTCACCGACACTTGGGATCGGCACTCTACTGGACTCAACTCACGCGGATACCAAGTCGCACAGCTTGAAGAATGGCTGCGACGGAATCTCAAAGCTCACTAGCGCCAGTCATATGACGGTCGATCAGTCAACAATTTGGGGCGGTCTAGGAGCCGGGGCATTGATCGTTGCGGCATGGGGCCAACTTCGCATGGCAGCGATCAAGCTCGTGTCTACGGTAGTCGTCAGGGTGAAGATACAACGCCCACTGGCGACCGCCATCGCAAGTTATTGCTTTAAGAACTTGCGCCGATCTCCCATCGGATTGCTAGCCTTCGCAGGGTCGGAAATGTTTGTGCGTCCGTTGAAGCGACATCAATTGGTGGCGTATGAGATCCCCAGTGGTGAGACAACGTTTTTCTGGCGTGGAGTGCGCCCGCTGCTGTTGTCGTGGAAATCAGATGGCGGCGTCGACAGCGCCACTCTTACATTTATTCGAGGAACCTTCGACGCCGATCGTTTAGTCACCGAAGCGATCGACTACGCCAATCAAAGTAGAGGTAAGAAAGAATCGTCCCCTCGCAGATTTCGCGTCAAACGTTACTTTGGAACTGCCGGAAATCTTGAAAGAGGGCGATCCGAAACGGGTCCCTCACACTCGTACTACGGATTCGTCCCGCTGGATTTCCGCATGCTTAAGTGGACTCCCGATGAGGTGGGCCCAGAGCTGACGCCACAACGAGCCATCGATCAATTAGCGCTTCCGACGGAAGCGCAGGAGCTAGTGACCGATGTGCAACGGTGGCTGCAAAGCGAAGAGTGGTATCGATCGCGCGGACTTCCATGGAGACGTGGATGGCTCTTGCACGGAAAGACAGGTACGGGAAAAACATCGATCATCAGGGCGATCGCGCAGGACCTAGATCTGCCGGTTTGTATCTTTGATCTGTCGACCATGACGAATCAAGACTTGGCCACACATTGGAGCGACATGCTGACCCATGCCCCGTGCATCGCGCTGATCGAGGATGTCGATGCCGTGTTTCACAAGCGAAAGAATGTGGCGCGAGAGCACGGTGGCCTTTCCTTTGATTGTTTGCTCAATACGATCGGTGGCATTGAAACGTCACCAGGAGTGTTCTTGGCGATTACGACAAACAAGAGCGAGGAGCTCGATGAGGCGCTCGGCGTGCCTGTTGGAGATCAGCCGCGCGCATCAACACGTCCAGGTCGTATCGATCGAATACTCGAACTGAAAGCCATGGATGAAGCGTGCAGGCGCATGCTGGCACAGCGGATTCTCCGAGATTCTCCGTGCGATCTAGAGCAGCTAGTTCGCGAAGGAGATGGTGAAACGGGAGCGCAATTCCAAGAGCGTTGTGCTCGCGTTGCGCTTGAGGAGCACTGCCGACGCGTCAACAGCTGATTTGGTGCGCAGGTGCTGGTACCTGGCGCCTCGATCAGGCAACGACGAAGCTCGGACTCCATCGCGTCATAAGATCTAGCCCCAATGAACAAGCCCAGCCACGAGTTGCTTGTCGACGGTAGCGAGACCAATGCTGCGGCACTCGAGAGTCTTGCCGAGCTCCTTCGCGATCTCGGCTATCGCGTCGTGAAGAAGCTGCCGCGCGAATCGACGCTGCGCGTCTATAGGAGCAAGCATGGTCAGTACCCTCTTCTGAATCCGCGCTTCGTCCCGCACGCGAAAGAGCTGAAGCGCGGCTGGAACAAGCCAGGTCTACAGGTCAGTGTCTATTCGAAGAAGCCTGACCCGACACTCGACAAGGTGCTTGGGACATTCCGAAGCGATAGTTGCGAGTTCAAGGCTTCGGACTTGCTGGGCACCTATCGGCTTCACGGATGGTTCTTTATGCCTCTCAACTTCAGTACGACCGGTGACTTCGACCTTGCTGCGCTGGGGAAGCCGTTCGCAGAAATCCGCCAGCTGCTGCACGCGTATTGAGCGGAACCAGCTCGAGGCCCATCGCTGTAGTCCGCGTACGCCTGAGCCCACTGCGTATACGCAGCACCCCTCGGTGGGCGCCGCCAAAACGGCACTCGAGACTCGAGCGCGGTTTGGCGGGCGCGAGGCGATAACCCGCGATAGAACCGCTTAACACCGCCTGATTCCGCCTTCCGGCTCGAACCTCGAGCGGCGACGGGCAACGCGCACCGAATCTCGAGGCTGATTCACCCGCGCCACCGGCTCAGAAGCGAACGCATCGGCGTGGCGACCTCCTTCGCTTCGCCCACTGGGCCATAGCAGATTCGCTGAGGATCGCCGTCAGCGACTCCGTGCTTGACCGTCGAATCTGCATGCATGGCGAGGAGCCGCGCGAAGATGCTGACGAACTGGGCCCACTTTCCTGGATCCGATGCCGGCCAGATGCGCAGCGACAACCAGTCCGGCGTCACTGGTCTCCCGAACTCCATCACCGGAGTGCGCGGAAAGCCTGGCACGTTGAGCAAGCACGACTCGATCCCAACGTCGAGCCGGTTTGCAAGCAGATCAAAGCGCCCGGCCAAGCGCCGCAGCTGCTCGCGACCCGCCAGGATGTCGAAGTAGTGCGCTTGCACCGGATCGATCGGGGCGTGCGCGGCGCGCAAGAGCTTGCTGGCGTATACCCCGAGCCCAGGCACCCGTTGAGAAGCGCCAAGGCCCTCAAGGATGCCCTGCGCCCATGCTCGGTCTAATGCCTCGAGAGGCATTTGACTCACGTCCACGTAGATCACGAGCAAGCCGAGCGCATCGCCAAGCAACAGCCGTCGGTGCGAAAAGCGATGCGTCGACTCCACCTCGACAATCACGGTCACCGCCGGCTTGTTGCAGATTACTGGCCCCACCAGCGCCAAATCTCCACGCAGGTTTCCAAGCTCCGAGCCAAGCCAGTACTCAGGCTGGACGCTCTGCACCCCGGCCAAGAGATCCGTGACGGGCGACGCGCCAGGGTCCGGATGCCATAGCAGTTGCCGACCCTGGAACATCCAGCTGGCGAGTTCCTCCTGCAGCAGGGTCTGTGCACGGCGGTGGACCAGACTCGTCTGAACATATTTGCGCCGGGTCTGCTCTTCGTCCTGCAGCCGCTCGCTGATGCCCGGACCGCATCCTGGCCTGGTCTGAAAGTAAGGATCGTTGCGCGCACATCCGATGACAAAGTACGCAGGGCGCCAGTCGCTTGCGGATACGACATAGATTCCAAATTCGCGGGCGCGATCCCGGTCCAGATCGCGGGCGAGATCAACGACCCTCAACACTCCCAAGTCAGAGAAGACCCTCGTGGCTCTATCCATTTGGCTAACACCTCCTGAGCCAATAGACGGAGCGTTTGCCAGTCGTCCCTGCGACCCGGCCGGCTGTTGCTGTTCGGCCGGGTCGCAGGGACGACAAGGTCAAGAAGAGCGCGACAGCCGAAGAAAAAAGCTGGGTGTATGAGTTTGCTAGCCGATACGCGCAATCCACCTGTACTTCTGGACGGGTCTTGTCGGCATTGCGGCGCGACTTAGGACTCGCCTGGGCGCCGGTTGGGCGGTGCTCTGGAGGAACTGCCGCTCAAGGGCGCCGCAGCGGCGGCGCAATGGATGAGCTGTGGCTACCTTGCGGTCCGTTCTTGGCGAAGCTGAGGAGCGTCTGATCCCGGTGCATGACACAGACGGCGAGTGGCAAGTCGTCCGTCTATAAGTGCATGCATACCAACTTCAAGATCCGATTCATCCAGCGGGTCCGCGAGGCGCGCAGCGCGCGCGGAGTATCGATTGAGCAGATGGCGCTGCAACTTGGCGCCCTTGCTCACCATGCCCGTGATCTGGACGTGGCGATCGACAAGCGCATCAGCGCTTTCAACCATTCCCAGCTAAATGTTGGAGAAGGCCGCTACCGGGTGTACTGGTCGCAAGCGTATGCCGGCTCCGCGGCAGGACCGGCAGGAGTCTCGTGGTACGTGCATCGGAGGAACGGGCGATCGCGCTCTTCGACTCCCACGACCAAGAACCTAAACCATGACACCCACCTGGCCTCCCAGACTCTGCAGGAACAAACGTTGCGCGAGTTGCGCGCACTGCTGGAGAAACGCAGGCCGGTCCGGGAAGCTTTGGTTCGGATCACGCGAGCCGTCGAACCGTGGCAGTCCCCGCTTACAGTCTTTAAGACCCTTCCTTTTGAAGAAATCGGCCGCCTACGCGAAGCACTGTGCGAACACGCCGTCGTCCGCCTCCGCGACGCGGCTGCACAACTAGACGTCATCGATCGAGACCTCGAGGAGTTGATGTTTGATTTCAACTCGCACGACCGGTACACGCGCCGAAAGCTGGTTTGCTCCTGGGAGGTCGACCAGCGCACGAGCGAGGCAATCACGGGTCCTCGGGGGCCGACGTTCTTTCAGGTTGTAGAAGTCGATGGACGACGGCTTCGCTTCCGGATCCGCACCCCTTTGCGCAAGTCGAACCGGGTCAACTTCAAGATGACACGCGGTGTGAAAGGCGCATTCAGCCTTCGCAACACTGCGCGCGACATCGTAAGGATCCGCGCCGCGCGCGGAGAACACACGAGATTCTTGCGACGAATGCTGCAGGCCATGCGCCCGCTGCGCGGCCTCTCACTCCTCAACTCGGCCGAGATTCTCGGCCTCAGCCGGCAGCCCTCGGAGGCATCCGCTTCAACATGAGCAACAAATCCATTCGGGCCCATCTCGTACTGGGCGGCACCTATCACCAGGAACTGATCAAGCGTATACGGTCGTACCCGCACAACATGCGTGGCTTGTGCATCTGTCGGCTAGCCGCAAAAGCGGTCGAGCGCGATGGCGGCCCGCAGCAAATTCTCCGACGTGTGCTGGAGGACAGCCAAGTCGTCCAGCGGAGGGATTTGAACATGCGCGTGGAGATTCACGAGACCGTGTGGCCGAGGCTCTACGAGTTCTATATTCATTCTCCCCGCAACATCCGTTGCCGCATATTTTCCCGAGCCGTTTGGTTGGGCTTCATCACTTTCGAAGACGCAAAGCAGCGGGTGCTGGAAGATATTCAACAGCTTCGCGACCGGCAGGTGGGTGCGGAAGTCGACCCTAACGATGATGAACGCGCGGAAAACCTCTCGGCGACCGGTCTCCCAAAAGGGTTCAAAGACAACTTTTTGGATTAGCGGCGCCCACATCGATCTGCATAGAAACGGCAATTCGGCTATAAGTGTGGCGCATTCGCTGAGCCACTGACTTGCCCGGAGCTTTCGTGGACCGAACGGAACGCTTTTACCGCATCGAGCGATTGCTTCGACAACGTCGCGCCGTGCCCATCAATGATTTGCTCGCCGAACTCGAGGTATCGCGAGCAACTTTCAAGCGCGACCTTGAGTACCTCCGCGACCGTTTTAGTGCACCGATTATCTGGGACGCCGACCTTCGCGGATATCGCTTCGAGGGCGGCACTGACGCCCCGTCTTCTCTTCCTGGATTCTGGCTCTCGGGCGGTGAGGTGCAGGCGCTGCTCACCGTCGAGTACCTCATCGAATCGATGAGCTCAGATCTCCTATCGGCCAGCCTCGCGCCCATGAAAGAACGGCTGGAGAAGCTGCTTACAGAAGGTGGGGCATCTGCGAAGCAGATGCGCCGAAGGGTCAAACTGCTGCAGATAGGTTCACGACCTGTTTCTTCTCCGCACTTCTCCACGATTGCTTCAGCGTTGCTATCCCGGCATCAGTTACACATCGTCTACTTTGTGCGTGAGAGAAATGAACGTACAGAGCGAGACGTTTCACCTCAACGGCTCGTTTACTACCGGTCCAATTGGTATTGCGACGCCTGGTGCCACCTGCGAAAAGGATTGCGGACCTTCGCGGTCGATGCAGTAGAGTCAGCGGAGAAGCTGACCGAAAAAGCGAAAGATGTCGACGAAGGAGAGCTCGATCGCGTCCTTGGTAGTGCGTACGGAATCTTCTCTGGCGAAGCTACGCACAAGGCGAAACTGCGCTTCTCGCCTGTTCGATCCCGTCTCGTTGCGAAGGAAACCTGGCATCCGCAGCAGACCGGATCATTTGATGACCAAGGCCGCTACGTCCTCGAATTGCCGTACGCCGATCCACGCGAGCTCCTGATGGACATACTTCGTCACGGACCTGATGTCGAAGTGCTGGCACCTGCGGCACTTCGCAAGCAAGCGGTCGAGCAACTGAAGCGCGCACTCAATCAATACTGATCGCCGTCAGCAGCTAATGCTGAAGCACTTGCTCGGGAAGCTTGATGGCTGCAGTTTCTGCCGATGAAGTTGTAGGCGCATCGGCGGGTTTGTCCACGGCTTGCTCCTCCGGAATCACCAGGCTGGTGAGCGATTCAGGCAGGACCTTTCCACGCGAAGGCACAACGCCGAGTTCGCACATACCCTCCGCAAGGTCGATGGCACTGCCTTTGCCTTTGGCCAACTGGCCGCGCGCCTTAACGTATTGCACCTGCATGCGTTCAATCGACCTGCCGATCTCCTCGAAGGTCTCGGCGAAGTTCACGAGCTTCTCGTAGAGCTTGCGTCCAGCCTCGAAGACCTTCTCAGCCGAATCCTTCCGCTTCTGCACCACCCAGATTCCCTCGATCAGCTTCACGACTGCCATCAGTGTCGTCGGCGTCACGAGAACTACCTTTTTCTGGTAGGCATCGGTGTAGAGGCTCTCGTCGAAAGCAAGCACTTCGAGCAGAGCCGGCTCGACCGGTACGAACATCAAAACGAAATCGACCGTCTGCAATTCCGGAGAGCCGGAGTAGTTGCGCTCTGCAAGAGTTCGAATGTGCATGCGCAGCGACTCCACGTGCGCGCGAAAATGCTCCTTTCGCTCTATCTCGTCGGTCGCGGAGCAGTACTCCTTCCACGCCTTGTTGGAAACCTTGGCGTCGACGATGACTTGCCGCAGTTCGGGAAGGTAAATGATTGCGTCCGGGCGCTGCCGGTTCTCTTCGGATCCGGTGATGCTCGGCTGGAGGCGGTAATTACGGCCTTCGACCAAGCCAGAGTCCTCGAGAATCCGCTTGAGGATCGTTTCGCCCCAGTTGCCTGTCGCCTTGGTGTTGATCGTGAGTGCGTTGGTCAGATCCAGCGTCTGCTTCGAAACCGTCTGGTTGAAGCTCGTGAGAGAGCGAATCTCTTCGCGCAGCTTCGAACGATCCTGCGTGTCGTTCTGGAAGATGTGATCGACGCGCTGGCGAAACTCGCCCAACTGTCCCTTGAAGGGCTCGATGATCGACTGGAGCTCCTTCTTGTTGAACTCCGAGAAGGCGCTCGACTTCTCTTCCATCATCTGCGACATCATCGCCTTGAACTGCTGCTCCAGCATCAGCTTCTGCTCTTCGACCCACTGCCGCTGCTCAGCGAGTTGTCGCGAGCGTGATTCGAGCTCTGAACGGAGTGATCCATCGGTTGCCATCAATTCGGCGATCCGCGTTGCCTGCTGGCGCTCCGCCGCTTGCAGCGTCTTGATGAGTTCGGTCGCTTCTCGCAGGCGCATCTCCGACTCCTGCGCGCGACGCGTCGCTCCTTCATGTTCGGCAATCAGCTGCGCACGCTCCTGCTGCAACTGTCCCCGTTCACTCTCCGCGAACGTCAGGCTCTCCTGGAGTTTTTCAGCACGTTCCTGGACCGTCACTAGTGTGCCCAGAGCGCGCTCGCGCTCGCCGGCGACGCTGACGAGGCTGTCTTGGTGGCGCCTCTGGCTCTCCTCGATCGCAACCTTCAGCGCTGCACACTCGCCCTCGACTTCCAGCAAGCGGGCGGAAGCGGCATTCGCCTCCACGCGCAACACCGCCAGTGCGGATTGAAGCGCGCCCTGCCGGCGAGACATGAAGGCGAAGGAGGCAAGTCCACCCGCTGCGAAGGCGACTGCAATGAGGAAATAGATGTTTGTGATCATGTCCGACTCCTCTTCTTTAATGACGCCACAGGCGACCGTGGCGATGGCCGACGGTCACGACGCTGCCATCCTCGGCCAGCACCAGATAGGAATTGAAGATCCGCTGATCGAACCGCCGCAGGATGTCGGACTCAGCCGAGCGCTCCAGGCGCCGACGCGCGGACTTATCGAGGAAGCACACAACGCCGCCGTGATGGTCGTGCACTTCGCGCCCGTACTTGAGGAGCACTTCGACCGCATCGGGCGCGATGCCCCGCTGCTGCATCCGCACCTGCGCGTGCTCCGTGAATCCGGAGTAACGTGCGCGACGTCCACCTTGATGTAGTGATCTCGACATCGTCTTCACCCTGTTCTGTCTGCCCGGATACCATCATCACCTATCAGTGGCTCATACGATGAGCCACTGATAGGCAGCATAGCTCACTGGATGAGCCAGGGCTACTAGTCTGGCAGCGACGGACTAGGCGACATGCAGTTGGACGCTTTGCTACGGGCGAGAAAGGGCTGCAAGGAAGCGTCCATTGCGCACCGGATCCACTTCATCCGCGCGCTCGCGGGCCCAGCTCACCCACTCCTGCAGTTGGCCTGCAGAATCGGTACCCGCTGCCTGCAGGACGGTATCGACGTATGCGCGAATGTCGTTCGCCTGCCGATACGCCTTCGCCTGATCGAGCAATTCATCGATGCGTGCCTGACGCTCCGCGGCTAAGCGCTCCTCTTCCGCGCGGCGTTGCGCCGCCTTGCGCTCCTGGATTTCTTCGATCAACTCGTGCTTGCGCTTGAGGTCGTATTCGTAGGCGTACTGCGCGGAGCGGCGGTAATTTTCCTCTGCCCGTACCAGCAACTCGACCACGACCTGGCGGAGCTTGCGCTCGAGAGGGCCATCCTCTGCATCGCCGGCGAGGGCTTCGGGTGGCGTTGAATGACCATGCGACGCCCGCACGACCAGTGACTGGTCATTGGGCAGTTTGCGCGGCGGGCCATGTCCTTGGTCGCGGCCATCCATGCTCTCGACTATTTCCGGCGAATCCACTGTGAAGCCGACGTAAATGTCCCCGATGGAAATGCCACAGCCCTGCGCCTGGCGCCCCTGGTAGTACGGCTTCGCACCGTGCCACGCCAGCGCGAGAAAGAGCGCGTTGATGATGCGCAGGCGACGCAGCTCGAACGTCGACGCGAAGTAAGGGGCGTACCAATCGGATAGATAGCTCGCTTCAGCCTGCTTCTGCCGCCGCTCATCGTCTCGCTTGAGAATCTCGGCGACGAGCCGATGGCCTTGGCGAAGATCCCGCGGCGCCGTGACCTTGCGCACTCGGCGCTCGACCTGCGCACGCACCTCCTCCATTGACTCTTCGAAGACCGGTGGCTTCGGATCGGACGCGAGGATTTCTTCTTCCGTTGGTGCGCGGTAGTCGAACCGGCTGCCGCCGATGCGCACTTCGTCGGGCTGCGCGAGTGCCCGCTTGGGTAGCGGCACCTTGCTTGGCTTCTGGCCGGCCGCGAGTCTCGCCCAGTAACCGCGCGGCGGCACCGGGATGTTCGCCTTGCGACACGCCTTGGCGAGCGCGACGTCTGACACCTTGAATTGCCCCGCGGCAGTCTTGATCGGCTGTGACCAGACCAATGCATAAAGGGCCTGGCGCGAGATGCGCTGCGTCATTTCTTTCTCCGGATCAGAAGTGGCAGAGCGCAAGGCTCAGGCTTGCGCCTCTTACCCACTCCTTATATATGTGTCCGTGAGCAACGGTCGCGGACACATACTGTGGTCCGAAGTAGATACAGAGATGTACTATACAGTCGCATTGCACCGCAGCACATTTTGCGGGGATTTTGCGGGACCCTTGGTGCATTTCCGTGGCACTCGCGCACATCGCGCGATTTGAAAAACAATTGCTTACGGAAAGCGTGAAGAACTCATAATGCTGAGGTCGGCAGTTCGATTCTGCCCATCACCACCAGCCTTCTCCCCTTTCCCCTTCTGTACGGTCCTCGCCGTCGTGCGCGCGTTCGTGCTATACCGCCGCCAGCCGTGACCGGGGCCACGGCCTAAAAAACCACTAAGTCCACGGTACAGGAGGATCCACATGCGAAAGCTCATGGCAGCGATCGTCACCCTCGCTGGGCTCGCCGCATTGCCCGGCACTGCGTTCGCGCAGAACACGTTCAACGGCGTGTGTACGTTTGCGGGGACGGCGCATCTGTCGCCGCCGGCTGCGCTTCTCTCCAAGCCCGGGACGTTCGTCTTCACCACCGACGGCAGCACCCGCAACCACTGCACGGGCAAGCTCAACGGCGTCACCATCAGCAACGCCTATTCGTGGGCGTCGGCGAGCGGAACCGGCAATCTGGGTTGCATCGAATCCAAGGGCACGGGATCGGGAACGATCTACGTGAACGGCGCGCCGATCCAGTTCACGCTGACGATCGTCGGCACGGGCCCGCAGGTGACCCTCGACGTGAAAGGCAATGGCGGCGGTGTCGCGACGGGACAAGCATCCTTCGCGACGGATTCCACCGCGGCAGGCGACTGCAAGGACAAGAACGCGGGCGACCTGACCTTCCTGATCGCAGCCGGCGCTGCGCTGCTCAAGGGAAATTGATCGACGGCGGCAAAACGAAACGGCGCCTGCGGGCGCCGTTTTCGTTTCAGCACTCAGATGACGCCGTGTGGATCCGGCGACGCGCCGAGCACTTCGTCGACCGTCGTCTGCCCTTGCGCGACCTTGCGCATGCCCGCGACGCGCAGCGCGGTCATGCCTTCGGCGAACGCGGCGTTGCGTAGCTTGGCGACGTCGAACTCAGGAACGAGCAGCGTCTTCAGCTCTGGCGTCAGCAGCATGATCTCGTAGATGCCGGCGCGGCCGAGGTAGCCCGTCTCGCGGCATTCGAGGCAGCCGACGGCCTCGAAGATCCTCCCGGGATTGGCGACCTTCGCGTCGCCGGTGATCTCCCGCCAGCGCGCGTCGTCCACGTCGTGCGCCCTCTTGCAGTGCGGACAGAGCTTGCGCACGAGCCGCTGCGCCATGACGCCCAGCATCGTGGCGCGCAGCAGGTACGGCGGCACGCCGAGATCGAGCAGCCGCGTGATCGCGGTGGGCGCGTCGTTGGTGTGGAGCGTCGACAGCACGAGGTGACCCGTCAGCGCCGCCTGCACGGCGATCTCCGCCGTCTCGAGATCGCGGATCTCGCCGACCATGATGATGTCGGGATCCTGGCGCAGGAGCGCACGCACGCCGTCGGCGAAGGTGAGCTCGATCTGCGGCTGCACCTGCACCTGGTTGAACTCGGGAACCACCTGCTCGATGGGATCCTCGACGGTGACGACGTTGACCTCCGGCGTCGCGAGCTGCTTGAGCGTCGAGTACAGCGTCGTCGTCTTGCCCGAGCCGGTCGGGCCGGTGACGAGGATGATGCCGTGCGGCTGCTTGATCATCGCCTGCCAGCGCGCTGCGTCGTCCGCGGAAAGTCCGAGCGCCTCGAAATCGCGCACGAGCACTTCGGGATCGAAGATGCGCATGACGAGCTTCTCGCCGAACGCGGTCGGCAGCGACGACACGCGCAGCTCGACTTCCTTACCTTCCGGCGAGCGCGTCTTCAGGCGGCCGTCCTGCGGGCGCCGCTTCTCGCCGAGATCGAGCCGCGCAAGGATCTTGAGACGACTGGTCACCGCCGCCATCACCGTCGCCGGCAACTGATAGACGTCGTGCAGCACGCCGTCGATGCGGAAGCGCATGTTGCCGGTCTCGCGCCGCGGCTCCAGATGGATGTCGCTCGCGCGCTGGTCGAACGCGTACTGCAGCAGCCAGTCGACGATCGCGACGACGTGATGGTCGTTGGCGTCGAGCTTGCCCGTGCGACCGAGCTCCATGAGCTGCTCGAGGTTCTGCACGCCCGCGACGGGCGTGCGGCCGCGCTCGGCCTCGCTCTCCTTCACCGAGCGCGCCAGCGCGTAGAACTCGACGAGGTAGCGCTGGATGTCCTTCGGATTGGCGAACACGACCGTGACCTTGCGCTTGACGATCGGCTCGAGCTCGCGCTTCCAGTCCTCGAAGGCCGGCTGCGCGGTCGCGATCGTCAGGTCCGTCGGCGTCAGCTTCACCGGCAGGACGCCGAGCCGCGCCGCATAGGCGTACGACATGATCGAGGTGACCTTGGCCACCTCGATCGACAGCGGATCGATGCGCAGATACGGGATGCCGAGGCGATTGGCGAGCCACTGCGTCAGGAACTCGAGCGTGAGCTTGCGCTGCGGCTCGCGCGCGCTGCTCCATTCGCATTCGGCGATCGCGACCAGCGGATGGCGACGCTCTTCGGTGCCGCGCAGCTTCACCAGCAGTGACGCCGGCTGGTCCCTGGTGATCAGCCCATCGGCAACGAGATCGGCGAGAACGCGCTGCAAAGTCAGCGACCCTGCTTTGCCGCGCTCGGCAACGACCGGCTTGCTCATGCGAGTACTTTAGCGCGGCGTGAGCAGGATCTCGAACCAGTGGCTCTTGATGCGCTGGATCGCGCGGACGAGCCCGTCGAAGGTGACGGGCTTCAGCACGTAGGAATTCGCGCCACCCTGGAACGCGGCGAGCACGTCGCGATCGTCGTTCGACGACGTCATCATGATCACGGGCACCATGCGGAGCGCGTCTTCGCCGCGGATGGTGCGCAGCAGCTCGATTCCCGACATGCGCGGCATGTTGATGTCGAGCAGGATCATCGCCGGCACCGGAGCGAGCGCGTGGCGGCCGCGCCGGCGCAGGAACTCGAGCGCCTCCTCACCGGTCTCGCAATGCTTGAGCGGATTGCGCAGGCCCGATGCGACGAGCTCTCGCTGCACCGCGTAGAAATCGTCCGGGTTGTCGTCGACGACGAGGATCGTGTTGAGGGAAGCGCTCACTGGGCGGCCTGCAAGGTGAAGCGGATGGTGGTGCCGGCGCTGCCGTCGGACTCGATCCACACGCGCCCGCCGTGCATCTGCACGATCTTCTGCACGATGGTCAGGCCGACGCCGGTGCCGCCGCCGTAAGCCTCGCGCGCGTGCAGCCGCTGGAACAGCATGAACGCCTTCTCCTGGTGCTCGGGCTTGATGCCGATCCCGTTGTCGCGCACGTGCAGCGCGAGCTCGGCGCCGGTGTCGTCGTAGCCGATGTCGACCCATTTCACCGGCCGGTCGTTGTACTTGATCGCGTTGGTGATCAGGTTGCGGAACAGCTCGCCGACGCGCACGCGATCGCAGCGCACGCGCGGCAGCGGGCGTGGCACACGCACGTCGACCCCGCGCTCGCGGATGCTGAACTCGAGCGACGCCAGCACCTGCGCGACGACGTCGGAGAGATCGACGTCGCGGATCTCGAGCTGGCTGCGGCCGAGCCGCGCGATGTGCAGCAGCTCGTTGATCAGGTTCTCCATCCGCTTCGCCTGATCGCGGATCTTCTGCACCATGCCGCGACCGGTGCCGTCGAGCACGGCGTCGTAATCCTGCTGCAGGTACTGCGCGTAATTGCTGATGCCGCGCAGCGGCTCCTTGAGATCGTGCGACGTGATGTAGGAGAAATCGTCGAGCTCGCGGTTCGAGCGCTCCAGGTCCTGCGTGCGCTCCTCGAGCGCGCGCCGCGCGCTCATCAACGCCTGCTGCTGCGCCTTCTGCTCGGTGATGTCCCAGAGCATGCCGGACAGACGCGTCGCAGTGCCGTATCGATCGCGCACGGCCTTCGCGCGCGAAGCGATCGTCCGCAGGTTGCCGTCGGCGCGATAGATGCGGTACTCGTCCTCGTAATCCGCACCGCCTTCGCGGACGAAGCGCGTGTAGGTCTCCATGACGCGGGCCCGATCGTCCGGGTGGATCAGATGCACGTAATCGGCCATGCGGTCGGCGATCCGGTCTTCCGGAAGGCCGAGCACGCTGCGGATGTTACCGTCGACGGTGACCTTGTGGATCGGGTCGTCGCTCGCCCACGTGCCGACACCGGGCGATTCCAGCGCGAGCTGCAGGCGCGACTGATAGTCCTGCACGATCCGCCGCGCATTGTCGCGGCTGCCGAAGACCTGCAAGCCGTGAACGATCGCGGTGACGAACAACGCCGTCTGCCACGCGTCGAGCCCGCTGAAGCCGATGCTGATGTAGTGCATGCGCATCCAAACCATCGCGGTGACGGCCACGAGGCCCATGCACAGCGCCTCGACATAGAGGCGATAGCGATAGCGCTGGCCGAGATCGGCGAACGCGAGGTAATACACGAAGAGCGTGGGCATGCCGTGGTTGGGATCGTACGGCGCGCCGATCGCCAGCGCGATCAGGTCATTCGCCAGCAGCGCGCGCTGCAGCGGGACCGACAGCCGGCGTCCGCGCGCCAGCGTCATGATCACGGCCACCGCAGTGATGTACAGCGCGATCAGGAGCCTGATGCCTTCCTCGCCCAGCGGGCCGTCGGCAAGGCCCTGATGCCGCATATAGAGGAACAACAGGAACGCGGCCGTGTAGCGGTACAGGAACTGGGAAAAGTAGCGCAGCTGCGAGCCGAAGCTCTGCCCGCGGACCTCGTGTTCCGCTGGCGCAAATGCCTGCGAGGCGGCGGTGACACCCATCGAGAAACCCCGGACGCTCCCCGCGTCCACTTTACCGCTATTCGTCGTCGGGGTCGCCCGGCGGCGCCGACGGTGGACGTTCCTGCAGCAGGAAGTCTTCGGCGCCGAGGCTCGAGGGCACGACCTGGAAGGGCATCGGCGGCTGCGCGAAGTCGAAGCAGTCGGCGAGATCGTCCGAGCGCAGGTCGGCGTAGCCGAGCGTGGGCAGATCGAACACGGCTTCGACGAACTTCACGATGCTCGCGAAATCATGGGTCACGTGCGAAACGTAGCCGGCGCGCGCATACGGCGAGACGACGATCAGCGGCACGCGGAAGCCGTATTCGTACTGGTTGTAGATCGCCGGCGGCGGCACGTGGTCGTACCACCCGCCCCAGTCGTCCCAGGTGATGATGATCGCCGTGTCGTCCCAGTACGGGCTCTGCCCGATCGCGTTGACGATCGACGCGACCCACGACGGTCCGCTGCCGTCGTTCACGCGCGCGTGATCCGACGCCTGCGCGCTCGGCATCACCCACGTCACCTGCGCGAGATTGCCCGCAGCGATGTCGGACAAGACCTGCGTCTGCGGGATGATCACGTTGCTCCAGCCCGGACCGTTGCGCAGGTGCGCGATCGCGGCCGGACCGTTCCAGATCGAGCGGTCCGACGGCGTGTAGTAGCGCCAGGAGATCATCCGCTCGTCGAGCAGGTCCATCAGCGTCTGGTGCTCGAAGCACGGGTAGACGAAGTGATGCTCGTCGCCGCTGGCGTCGATCAGCGGGACTTGCGAAGTGTCGGGCGCGTCGCAGCCCGCCTGGTTATTGACGCCGGTCGTGCGATCGAACGGATTCTCGGACGCGAACAGCGGGCTCGACGCGTCGGGCTGCGACGTCGCCGCGATGATGTACTGATGCGCCGGGAAGCTCGGCCCCTGGTTGGTCTGGAACATCCGGTCGGCGAACGTGTACCGCTGCGCGAGCGCGAAGTACGGCGCGACGTCCGCCGGGTCGACGTAAACGTACTGTGGATTCGGCGGCAGGCAGCTGGTGTCGCCGCTCTCACCGCACGCAGCCTGCACCTGGTCGAAGCCGTCCATGCGTCCGTCGTCGTAGCTGACCGTGAACGCGCCGTGCCGGTGGACGACGTCGTAGTCGTCGGCCAGCGGGCGCGGTTGCAGCATGATCGTGTTGCCCTGCGAATCGAGCCCGCTGTCCGCGATGTCGGCGCCGGGGAAGCCGTGGAACAGATTGTCGGTGGTGCGGTTCTCCTGAAAGATGATCACGACGTGATCGATCTGGGGAATGCCGCGGGGACCCGCCGGGGTCGAATTCCCGCAGCCCGTCAGCGCGGGCGCGACGCACAACGCGAGCATCGCGCCGACGCAGCGGCGCGCGGAAATGGCCGGGATCATGGTCCTTTATAATGCCGCGCCCCAATGGAAATCAAAAAAATCCTGGCGTCGATCGAGCCGGACATGCGGCGCGTCGATGCGCTGATCCGCGCGCGGCTTTCCTCCGAAGTCGTGCTGATCAACCAGATCGGCGAGCACATCATCGCCGCCGGCGGCAAGCGCATGCGTCCCGCCGTCGTCGTGCTCGCCGCGCGCGCGCTCGGCTGCAAGACCGAAGAGCCGGAGCTGCTCGCGGCAGTCATCGAGTTCATCCACACCGCGACGCTGCTGCACGACGACGTCGTCGATCACTCCGATCGCCGCCGCGGCATGAAGACCGCGAACGCGATCTGGGGCAACGCCGGCGCTGTTCTCTCGGGCGACTTCCTCTACTCGCGCAGCTTCCAGATGATGGTCGAGACGCGGCGCATGGACGTGATGCGCCTGCTCGCCGAGACGACCAACGCCATCGCGCAGGGCGAAGTGCTGCAGTTGATGAACGCGGGCGACCCCGAAGTCAGCGAAGCGCGCTACCTGCGCGTGATCGAGCTCAAGACGGCGAAGCTCTTCGAAGCTGCGTCGCAGCTCGGCGCCATCGCGGCAGATCAGCCCGAATCGATCCAGAAGAGATTCGCCGAGTACGGCCACGCGCTCGGCATGGCGTTCCAGCTCGTCGACGACCTGATCGACTACCGATCCGCGCCGGAAATCAGCGGCAAGAACCTCGGCAACGACCTCGCCGAAGGCAAGCCGACGCTGCCGCTGATCCACGCGATGCAGCACGGCAGCCGCAGCCAGGCGGAGCTGATCCGCAAGGCGATCCGGGAGGCGCACCTGGACCAGCTCGAAGGCGTGCTCGCGGCGGTCGAGTCCACCGGCGCGATCGCCTACACCGCCGCGCTCGCGAGTCGCCACGCCGACGCTGCCGTCGCAGCGTTGCAGGAGCTGCCCGGCTCGCCGTACCTCGACGCGCTACGGCAGCTGGCGCGCTTCGCGGTCGCCCGGACGCACTGAGGGCTTGGACAGGGCGGCGCTGCCGAGCAGCAGCCCGCGCATGAGATCCTTCAGCCGCTCGCACGCGGGCGTGAGGATCACGACGATCGCCAGGGTTCCCGTCGCGATGAATGCGGCATTCGACAGGGCCGTCTTCGGCCACACGCTGACGGCCGCGAAGAAACAGATCGCCGGATAGTGGAAGCAGTAGAGCGGGAACGTGAGCGAGCCCGCCCAGCGGATCAGCGCGCTGACGTTCTCGTCGATGCGCAGGCGCTCGGAGCAGAGTTGCCGCGCACTGACGAGATGGATGGCAAACATCACCGCCACGAAATAGTCCGAGGAGAGCCAGCGATTCGGATGTCCCCGGCCCCACGGGAACATCATTCCGAAGTTCAGGTTCGGCAGGTAGGGCACCAGCGATGGCGACGCGATGATCGCCGCGGCCGATCCCACGAGCAGCACCAGCGCCATGCGTGAGCCGAGCCGAAGCCTTCCCTGGTGACGCTGGATGAGGAACCCGAGCAGCCAGATCGGAGCCAGGGCGGTGATGGTCTTGCCGGCCATGCCCAGGAGCACGATCCCAGCTGGCACCCAGACCAGCGGGCTGGAGAACATCACCAAGCCGGCCAACGCGTAGTACGTTGCCTCGAAGCTCAGCGACCAGTAAGGCCCATTCGATCCCGGGGAGATGCCCTGGAACCCGAAAACCTGGAATTCGTTGACGAAGAAGAACGACGCGGCATAGCCATCCCAGCTGGGCGGCTTCCACATCACATTGCGGATGCCATAGAACTCGGGATTCGCGCGCATTCCCGCGGCATCGAGGACGAAGGTCAGCAGCAAGCCGACTGCGACCACCGAATACAGACGCGACAGCCTCGCCGCCCCGTAAGGCCGCCAGCTGTTCTCGCGTCCCTGGGAAACGTAGGAGATGACGTAGCCGGAGAGGACAAAGAAGAGAGTGACGGCAACGCCCGGGTAGCGGCTCATGAAGCCCCATGCGGGGGCTTCGGTGAAGGGTCGATTCGCCATGTGACCGAGGAAGACCACCATGGCCGCCGCGAAGCGCAGCAGGTCCAGATAGAGGGAAAAAGCGCGCGTCATGGTCCGGGATGATATCTGTCGGGCGACGGGTGGATGATTATTTTCCTGCAGCGGCGCAAAGGCGTTGAATCGGCAAGGTCGATCCACTACACTGCCGCGCTCGCAAGCCGTCATGCCGACGCTGCAGTTGCAGCGCTCAGCCGAGTTCCCGACTCGCCGTACAAGGACGCGCTCGCGCAGCTGGCCCGCTTCTTCCCGGAGCGGGTGCACTGACCTCAACGGGGCGTAGCTCAGCCTGGTAGAGCGCTTGCTTCGGGAGCAAGAGGTCGCAGGTTCAAGTCCTGTCGCCCCGACCAGTCCAGCCGGATCTCACTTCCCTTCGCCGGACTGGTCCACCGGAAACACCGGCAGCGTGATTCCCCAGTAGATCGCCGCGAGGCGGATGCCGATGATCACCGCGATCGCGATGGTCGCCGCCGAATTGCGGTCCATGATCTGCGCCGGCATCAGCACGTAGATCGAAGCACCGATCATCGCCGCGGTCGCATAGAGCGTGTTCTTGCGGAAGACCATCGGCACTTCGGCGCAGAGGACATCGCGGATGATGCCGCCGAAAATTCCCGTGATGGTGCCCATGACGACGACGATGAGGCCCGCGAGCTGGCTCTGCTCCGCGATCTTCGCGCCGCTGATCGTGAACAGCCCGAGTCCCATTGCGTCGGCGATCGACAATCCACGGTCGGGCGGGCTGCCGAAGCGCACATAGATGATGGTCACGATCGCCGAAGCGATGATCACCGCGAGGTAGGTCGGATCGGTCACCCAGAACGGCTGGCGATCGATGAGCAGGTCGCGCAGCGTTCCGCCGCCGGTTGCCGTGACGGTTGCGATCACCAGGATGCCGATCGGATCGAGGCGCTTTCGCATCGCTGCGAGTGCGCCGCTGATCGCGAAGACGGCGACGCCCGCGACGTCGAGGAAGCGCAGCAGCGTCACCGGGCCCGCCGCTTCATCCCGGTCCGCTTGCGTCGGGCCACGGCGCTCTTCTCCGCCGGCGCGCCGATCCTCGGCACACGCTCCATCGCCTCACGCAGCGCCGCTTCCGGCGCCGAGCAGATCGACAGCACGCGGCAACGACCATTGCCGAGCGCGACGTAGCCGTGCGCCATGCCGCTGTCGAAGTACATCGACTCGCCCGCCTCGAGCACGACCGGCGCGTAGTGCTCCGTGTGGATGGCGAGCCGCCCTTCGAGCACGAAGGTGAACTCCTCGCCGGGATGACCGACCAGCTGACCGAACTCCTCGAGCGATCGCGCCCGGATGTCGGAGATGATCGGCACGAACGACTTGCGCAGCAGATCCGTCGACAGATAGACGTAGTGATGATTCTGCGTGTCGATCACCTGGCCGTCGGTGACGCGATTGACGCTGCGCCGGCCCTGGCCGACGGCGGGCGATTCGTCGGGATGCTCGAAGAACACGGTGATGTCGACGTCCAGCCCGCGCGACAGGCGCACCAGCTTGTCGTAGGTGAGCGAAAGCTGGTTGCGCTCGACCTTGGACAGCGTCGACACCGACACGCCGGTCTTCTTGCTGACTTCCGCGAGCGTGAGCTTCAAGCGGCGGCGCAGCGCGTGCAGCGCAGGTCCGAGCTTGGCATCCGTGGTCATTCCGCAGTCCCCCTCTGCCCGTTCCGAAGAATTCTAAGCACGCTCGCGTTTGACACTGCTTCTCCGCGGGATTTAGCTTATCGCGTATAAGAAAAAAATGGCGTATCAGAAAAGTAACGCGCCCGGGAAGAGGAGGAGCGTCCAATGGCGGTGATCAGGGAGCACGCCGGCCTCGGCATGGCTGCGCTGCTGATCGCCTTCGCCATTCCGGCGCGCGCGCAGGACGCAGCGCCAGGCGAGCCCGCGCAAAGCAGCAAGCCCAAGGCAGCGACCGTCCCCGCCGATCTGCCGAAGGAAGAGGAAGTCCGCCTCGAGGAAGTCGTGGTCACCGCGACCAAGCGCGCCAAGACCGAGCGCGACATCCCCGGCAGCGTCAACGCCATCAAGGGCGCCGATCTCGAAGCGATCCACGCGCAGAGCCTCGCCGATTATCTGAAGCGCACGCCCGGCGTCGTGCTGGTCGATCAGGGGGCCGCCGATCGGGTCCAGCCGATCATCCGCGGCATCGCCGCGTCGACCGACGACTTCGGCGGACAGTTCACGCAGCTGCCGACCGGCATCTACGTGGACGACATGCCGTTCACGGATCTGTATACGCCGTTCTCGACGCCGGACCTCAACCCCTTCGATCTCGATCGCGTCGAGGTTCTCAAGGGTCCGCAAGGCACGCTGTTCGGCTCGGGCGCGCTCGCCGGCGCGATCCGCTACATCCTCGCGAAGCCGCTGCTCGCGCAATGGGAGACGAAATTCAGCGAGACGATCGTCTCGGATTCCAAGAGCGACGGGCTTTCGCCAGTCGAGGCGGCGGCGCTCAATGTCCCGATCGGCGACACCGCCGCGGTGCGCGCGGTCGGCGTGCTGCGCAAGACCAAGGGACGTCTCGACGACCGCACCACCGGCGAGCACGACACCGACAGCGTCGACCAGAACACCGAGCGCCTGCTCGGCAAGTGGAACATCACGTCGCGCTTCAACGCGGGCCTGCTCTACTTCCGTCAGCAGACGACGCAGCACAACTCGCCGAGCGCGGACAACCCGTACGACTTCGACGCGCGGCACCACGGCAAGCTGTTCCGCCGCACCGGCTTCACCGGCGCGAACCTCTCGCTCGGTTACGACTTCGACAACTTCGCGCTGCTGTCCTCGTCGAATTTCCGCACGAAGTCGGTGATCAACCAGGCGCTCGGCGGTGCGTCGGTCGCCAATCCCACCGGCAATCCCAACGGCGACGGCGGCAACGGTCAGGGCGTCGACACCGCCGATACGGGACAGGATCCCCTCGTCGAGATCCTCAACTCGCGCACCAAGGGCATGTTCCAGGAATTCCGGCTGTCCTCGCCGGAAGGCCACGCCCAGATGCCGTTCGACTGGCTCGCGATCGACTGGCTCGGCGGCATCGCGTTCCAGAAGGACTGGCAGACCTTCGATCAGCGCGAAGACGCAGCGGCGGCGTTGCAGGTGCTCGGTCCGCTCGACGGACTCGCCATCTTTCCGCTCGACACGCCGGTCGGCGGCATCTATGGCGCGTCGAACACGGTGTCGGTGCTGAACGCCTCGCTCACCTCTGCAGCGCAGGAAGCGGCGATCTTCGGCGAGACGACGATGCGCTTCGTCGATCACGTCGAGCTCACGCTCGGCGGCCGGCTGTTCGACACGCGCGAGAAGGTCTACGGCTTCCTCGAAGGCGCCGAAGTCACCGCGCTCAACGGCAACTTCCGCTATAACAACGAAGGCAGCCTGCGCGCGCACGGCTTCAATCCGCGTGCGTCGCTGCGCTACATCTTCAACCGCAATTTCTCGATCTACGCGCTCGCGTCGAAAGGCTTCCAGTTCGGCGGCTTCCAGCTCAATCCTGCGTTCACCGTGTTCGCGAACTCGCAGGCCGGACCGAGCTTCAAGCCGTTCAAGTCGTCGAAGCTGTGGAACTACGAAGCGGGATTCCGCAGCGACTGGTTCAACGGCCGCGTGCGCTGGGACACGACGTTCTTCTTCCTCGACTGGAAGGATCTGCAGCTGACCGTGTCGGCGCCGCTCGTGCCCGAGGGCGATCTGGTCGGGCTCACGGTCGGCATCATCGAGAACGTCGGGGCGGCGCAGTCGAAGGGCGTGGAGACCGGACTCACGTTCCAGATCGCGCGCGGCTTGAGCTGGAGCACCAGCGCCGCGTGGATCAACGCGATCGTCACCGAGGAATTCACCGACATCAACGGCACCGTCGAGCCCGGGACGCGGCTGCCGGCGAGCTCGCGCTTCCAGATCGCGAACATCGTCACCTATACGCGGCCGCTGCCCTACTTCGAGAGCTGGGGATCGGCGATCAACATCACACACGCCTATCTCGGGCCGGCCTACAACGACCTGCAGTACAGCCGCCGGCAAGCCGGCTACGACACGCTCGACGCGACGTTCTCGATCGTGCAGCAGCGCTCACGCTTCAAGCCGGAGATCTCCGTGGGCCTGCGCAACATGATGGACGCGCGCGGCATCGCGGCAGTCAGCCACGTCACGTCGGGCACGGCGAACGTGGGCTACTCGTTCATCCCGCCGCGCATGGCGGTGTTCTCGATCGGATTCAAGTACTGATGCGCGCGCCGACGCTCCTGCTGCTGATGCTCGCCGCGACCGCGGCTCGAGCCGACGACCATCCGGCGCGTCACGGGCTCCTGCGCAGCGGCGCGTATTTCGATCCGCTGTTCTCCTACACCAAGGATCGCGAGCGCGGCGCCGGCAATGGACGCGGCGGCACGATCGCGCTCGGCTACGTCGGCTTGAACGGCATCGCCGGCATCGAGGCCGGCGGCTATTACACGAAGCTGGCGCACGCCGGCGATCCCGCCGTCTCCAACGGCAAGCTCGAAGGCGCGCTGATCGACGGCCTCGTGTTCCCGTTGTCGCAGCTCTCGTTCGAGCCGACGCAGAATCTCTACGCATTGCTCGGCATCGGGGTGCAGACGCAGAAGATCCGCTCGACGGTGTACGAAGCCGGCATCGGCTATCTCGCGCCGATCCAGATCACCGAGCACTACAGCTTCGGCGTGCGCTTCGAGGCGCGCTACCGCGTCGAGAACCAGGAGCCGCCGACGCAGCGTCCCACCGACGGGCCGCCGGTCACGCCGCCGAATCAGGAACCGCCGCCGCCGCAGGGCGCCCCGACGGTGCACTACAACGATTGGGTCTACAGCATCGGCTTCCACATCCCGCTGTCGCGCGAGCCGGAAGCAGCGCCGCCGCCGAAGCCCGAGCCTGTGGAGGTCGTGCCGCCGCAGCAACAACCGGCGCCGAATGTCCCCTAGCCTCGCGCTCGGCGCGCTGTTGTGGTCCGCCGGCATGATCGGCGTCGCCTCGATGTTGCGCATCGTGCCCGCGCTCGCCAGCCGCCAGAGCAAGCCGACGAAGCTCTCACCGGCTGCGCTCGTCGCGGTCGCGTTCGCACAGAGCGCGCTTCTGCTCGCGCTCACCGTGTGGACCGGGATCATGGTCTCACCGCGGACGCAGCTCGGCGCGCCGCTGATCTCCGGGCTGCTCGAAGGAAGGCGCATCGCAATCGCGCCAATCGTGATCAGCGGGCTCGCCGGCGCCATCATCGGCGGCGCGATCCTGCTCGCTGCGGCCGAGTACGTGAGACGTCGATTGCCCGAGCCGGCGATGAAGCTCGATCCGCCACTCTCGGCGCGCCTGCTCTACGGCGGCATCACCGAAGAGCTCTTGCTGCGCTGGGGCGTGATGAGCGTGTTGGCGTGGCTCGGGGCGCGCATGGCCGGCTCGGCGCAGACGTCGCGGCTCGCGATGGAGATCGCGATCGTCGCAAGCGCGCTGCTGTTCGGCGCCGGTCACCTGCCGACGGCGCGCGCGGTGTTCGGCGGTCTCACGCCGCGCGTCGTCGGCTACGTGCTCGTCGCCAATTCCGCGTTCGGCGTGATGGCCGGCTTGCTGTTCTGGCGCTACGGCATCGAGTCGGCGATGCTCGCGCACGCCGGTGCGCACGCGATCGGCGCGGCGCTCGGCAAATCCGGCAACACCTGGGGCGCGCGCTAGCGCTTCTTGGCTTTCCTGCCGCCCTTGCGTCCGCCCTTGCGGCTCGACGCCTTGCCCGAATTCGCGATCTTCGCCGCGCGCGTCTTCGACATGCCCTTGCGCTTGAGCGCCTTGTACTTCGGTTTGTTCTTCACTGAGTTTCCAGCCACGGTCTGCTCCTTCGCTTGCACCTCCCCCTCGCTGTAGACCACGCACGCCTCGTTAAAGTTGTTTAGCATCTTGATCGATGAAGCCGCTGAAACAGCTTGAGCGCAAGCTCGATCGCTTCGCGATCCGCAATCTGACCCTCTATCTCGTCGGCGGCCAGGGCCTGGCGCTGGTGCTCGGGCTGTCGCAGCCGGCGATGCTGCAGAACATGCTGCTGATCCCCGAAGCCGTGATGGACGGCCAGTGGTGGCGGCTCCTGTCGTTCGTGTTCACGCCGCCGTTCGGCAATCCGATCCTCGCGGTGTTCGCGCTGTACTTCCTCTACTTCATGGGCGGCTCGCTCGAGAACCAGTGGGGCACGTTCCGTTACAACCTCTACGTGCTGATCGGGTTCGTGATGACGATTGCTGCCGCGTTCGCCTTCCCGTTCGGCGCCGCGAGCAACGTCTACATCACGGGCTCGATCTTCCTCGCCTTCGCCTACCTGTATCCGGAATTCCAGATCCTGCTGTTCCTGATCATCCCGGTGAAGGTGAAGTGGCTGGCGTGGCTCACCTGGGCGGGCTACGCCTACAGCCTCGTCTTCGGCGACTGGAACACGCGCCTGCTGGTCCTCGCCTCGATCACCAACTTCCTCGTCTTCTTCGGCCGCGACCTGTTCTACCGCGCGCGCTACGGCCACCGGAAGATGAAGAAGGCCACGGCGGAGCTGCGCACGCGCGACAAGCCCACGCACGCCTGCACTACGTGCGGGGTCACCGACAAGACGGACCGGACGATGGAGTTCCGCTACTGCACGAAGTGCGACCCGCCGCTCGAGTACTGCCTCACCCACCTCGGCGACCACCAGCACGTGCGCGAGGCTTAGCTAGATCGAGTCCTTCAGCGCGCGGAACGCTTCGATCAGCTGCGGCAGCTGATGATTCGCGTTGAGTCCGCTCGGCTGCGGCAGCAGCCACAAGCGCGCATCGCCGATGCGCTCCTCCTGCGGCCCGACCGTCGCGCGCGGTCGCGCGAAGCCGACGCGATACGCGCCGATGCCAACGACCGCCACCCAGCGCGGTCGATAGCGGCGCACCTTGCGCTCGAGCCGCTGGTGTCCGTCGACGAGCTCGTCGCGCGACAGCTCCGCGGCAGTCGCCGTCGTGCGCGCGACGAGATTGGTGATGCCGCAGCCGTAGTCGAGCAGCAGCCGGTTCTCCCACGGCTTCAGCAGACGCGGCGTGAAGCCGGCGCCGTGCAGCGCCGGCCAGAACCGGTTGCCCGGCCGCGCGAAGTGGAATCCGGTCGCGCCGGAGTACAGGCCGGGATTGATGCCGCAGAAGAGCACGTCGAGCCCGGGCGCGATCACGTCAGGCACGGTGCGATGGATCGCATCGCGCAGCTCTTCCTTGGTCGGCCGCTGCGGCTCTGCAGCGGCGCGCTTCAAGGCGCGACCCAGGTGCGGAACAGGGAGAGATCGATGTTGCCTCCGGTCGCCATCACGGCAACCCTCTTCCCGCGCAGCCGATCCTTCTCTGCGAGCGCCGCAGCGAGCGGCGCCGCACCGGCGCCTTCGACGAGGTTGTGCGTGTCGGTGTAGTAGATGCGGATCGCATCGGCGATCGCCGCGTCGTCGACGAGCACGATCTTCGAGCCGCCGCGCCGGATGATCTCCACCGATTGCGCATCCGGCATGCGCGTGGCGAGACCGTCGGCTTTGGTGTTGACCGTGTCGGTGTTGACGATCCGGTTCTGACGCCAGCTCTGGTAATACGACGGCGCGCCTGCCGCCTGCACGCCGACGATCTCGGTCTTCAAGCCCAGCAGATCGCGCACGGTGATCATCCCGCAGATGCACGAGCCCATGCCGATCGGCACGAAGACGACGTCGAGATCACGCATCGCGCCCAGGAGCTCGTACGACGCGCTGGCGACGCCGACGACCAGATCGGGCCCGAAGGAATTGATGAACTCGAGCTTCTGCTCGACCGCGACTTCCTTGGCGCGCATGCGCGCCGTGTCGAAATCCTTGCCGTGCTCGACGAGCTCGGCGCCCAGCGAGCGCATCGCGGCGTTCTTCTCCGGGCTGTTGCCGTGCGGCACGTAGATCACTGCGCGCACACCGAATGCCCGCGCGGCGAACGCAATGCTCTGACCATGATTGCCGGTCGTCGCGCTGATCACGCCGGCGACCTGCGGGCGCTCGCGCTTGAGCCGCTCCATATAGACGAGCCCGCCGCGCACCTTGAACGCGCCGGTCGGCGCGTGGTTCTCGTGCTTGACGATCAGGCTCGCACCGAGCCGCTGCGAGAGCAGCGGCCACTCGCGCTGCGGCGTCGGAGGCACGTGGGCGCGGACGATGGCGAGCGCGGATTCGAGCTGGGCGAGCGTGAACATCAGGGCGACACGAGCTTGCAGAAGGTCGCCGCGTCGATGTTCGCGCCGCAGACCAGGATGCCGATCCTCTTCTTACCGCGCAGCGCATCGCGCAGCGGTCCGAGCACGCCGGCGAGCGCGGCCGCACCGGCGGGCTCGACCGCGAGCTTGAGCACGCGCAACGACAGGCGCATCGCATCGCGGATGGCGTCGTCGCTGACCAGCACCATGCGATCGACGTACTGCTTGCACACGCCGAACGTGTACGGCGTGGAATACGGTGGCCCGAGCGAATCGGCGATCGTCGCGACCTTGGCCAGCTTGGCGGGCTCGCCCTTCTCGAAGCTCTGATACATGTTGTCGGCGCCTTCGGGCTCGACGCCGAAGACCTGCGTCGAGGGCGACGCCTGCTTGATCGCCGCGGCAACGCCGGCGAGCAAGCCGCCGCCGCCGCACGCGATCACGACCGCGTCCATTCCCGGCGCCTGCTCGATCCATTCGAGCCCGAGCGTCGCGGTGCCGGTCACGGGCCCGGGCCCTTCGAACGGGTGCACGAAGAAGCGGCCTTCCTTCGTCTCGATCTCCTTCACCCGCTCGAACGCAGCCGCGCCGTGCTCGGCAAATTCGACGTCGGCGCCGAAGCTCTTCGCGAGCTCGACGCGCAGCGGATTGGCCGTCTTGATCATCACGACCCTCGCCGACAGTCCGAGCGCTTGCGCGGCGTACGCGACCGCGACCGCGTGATTGCCGGCGCTCACCGCCGTCACCCCTTTCGCACGCTGCGCCTCGGAGAGCGCGAGCATGCCGTTCAACGCGCCGCGCGCCTTGAACGTGCCGGTCACCTGGAACAGCTCGAGCTTGAAGATGGCGTCCGCATCGCCCGGCCAATCGCGATCGAGATCGCCCATCGGCAGCGTGAGCGTGGGCGTGACGCGCACCTTGTCCTTCAGGCGCTCGCGGGCCGCGCGGATCTCCGCCAAGGTCGGCGCGCTCACAGCGCATTCCTCACGAAGCTGCCACCCTTCATGATCATCGGCATCGCACCGGCCTTCGCGAAGATCGCCGGATCCTTCAGCGGATCGCCGTCGATCACGATCAGGTCGGCGTGCGCGCCCGCCTTGATCACGCCGAGCTCGTCGCCGCGCTGGATGATCTCCGCGCTGATCGACGTCGCGGAGCGCAACACGTCGATCGGCTTCTGCACCGCGCAGCGGAACTCGATCTCGCGCGCCTGCAGGTAGTGATACTCCGGCCCGAACAGATCGGTGCCGAGCCCGAGCTTCACGCCGGCCTTCGCGCAGTTGCGCACGCCTTCGTAGGCCTGCTCGAGCGCGGCATCGACCTTGCGGATGCTTTCCTCGTAGAGGCCGAGCTCGCGCTTGTGCTCGCGCAGCTGTTGCAGCACCGCGAACGTCGGCACGACGTAGGTCCATCCCGATTTCGCGATCTTCTTCGCGGTTGCGAGGGAGATGTTGAAGCCATGCTCGATCGAGCGGATGCCGAGCGCGACGCAGCGCTGCGCGCCTTCGTCGGTCAGGCAGTGCGCGGCGACGTACTTCCGCCGCGTCGCCGCTTCTTCGACCGCGGCGCGCACTTCGGCATCGGTGAACTGGCGCATCCAGATCGGATCGGAGGGCGACGTCACGCCGCCTGAGATGAACAGCTTGATGTGGTCGGCGCCCTTGCGCAGCTCCCCGCGGCAGATCTTGCGCATCTCGTCCTCGCCGTCGGCGACCTGCGAGATGGCATCGGACTGACGGCAGTTGCACAGCTCCTCATGCTCCGGATGGCGCATGTCGCCGTGCCCGCCGGTCTGCGAGATCGCCTTGCCGCCGTAGAAGAAGCGCGGACCGTTGACGAGCCCCGCCTCGATCGCGAGCTTCAGCCCGATCTCGCCGCCGCCGGGATCGCGCACCGTCGTGTAGCCGCGCTGCAGTGCGCCTTCCAGCAGCCGATTGGCGTGACTCACGAGCAGCGGCTTCGGCATGCGCGAGAGCTTGAGCGCATCGAAGGAAACCGAGTATGCGTGGAAGTGAAGATCGAGCAGGCCGGGCATCAGGAATCGCCGCTGCAGATCGATCGATTCAGCCTTCGCCGACTTGAGCGCGCCCGAGCGCATTTCGCGGATGCGACCGTCTTCGACGGCGACGGACCCGTTGTCGACGACATCGACGCCGTCGAAGACCCGGGCGTTCTTGAAGATGAGATATGCCATCACTTCTCCTTGCGACGCACCGCGGGCTTCGCGGTCTCGTCGACGATGAGCTGGAACACATCCGGCCGCGCGTAGTGGCCGACGACGTCGAGGTCGAACTTGCCTCGCGCGATCTCGCGCCGATCGACCTCGGCGGTGAGGATGCCCTCCTCGTCCCAGAGCGGACCGGCGAGCACCTTGCCGAACGGACTGATGATGCAGCTGCCGCCGCGCGTGCGATCGTTCACCTGATTGCACGAGAGCACGAAGCAGCGCCCTTCGATCGCGACGTGCTGCATCGACGGCAGCCACGTGTCGCGGCCGTCGGCGGTCGGCGCGCACCAGATCTCCACGCCCTTCCCGTACATCGCGGTGCGCAGCAGCGGCATGTAGTTCTCCCAGCAGATCACTGCGCCGACGCGACCGAGCGGCGTGTCGAACACCGGCAGCGTCGAGCCGTCGCCGAAGCCCCAGATCAATCGCTCGGACGCGGTCGGCATCAGCTTGCGATGCTTGCCGAGATATTTCCCGTCGGGCGCGAAGAACACCGCCGTGCAATACAACGTGCCGCGATCGCGCTCGATCACGCCGGCGACGAGATAGACCTTGCTCTTGCGCGCGGCCTTGCCGATCGCATCGAGCGCCTTGCCGGGGATGTCGACCGCATTGTCCCAGTAGCGCTCGAAGTCGTCGCGTCCTTTCTCGGTGCGCGAGCCGACGACGGCGCCGAAATCCATCCCGCGCGGATAGCCGCCGATGAACGCTTCGGGGAACAGGACGAGCTTCGCGCGACGGCGCGCAGCGTCGGCGGTGAGGTCGGCGAGCTTGGCGATCGTGCGGTTGCGCTCGTGCTCGATCGCGGCTGCCTGCACGACGGCAACGACGTTCTTGCTCATTCGTACCCCGGCGCGAAGGGCGGCCACGGTGCGACCGTCTCGAGAATCCGCGCCAGCCGCAGCGCGATGTCATCGCGATGGCGACGCACCGTGATCAGCAAGCCGACGGGCAATCCCTCCGACGTCACCCCCGCCGGCACCGAGATCGACGGATTCCAGCCGATGTTCGCGAGCATCGGGAACGCATCGCCGTGCGTCTGGCTCGCATCCTTGCCCGCGATCAGCTCGGGCAACGGACCTTCCGCCGCGAACGCCCCAGTCGAATGACACGGACACAGCAGGACGTCTGCTTCGCGGAAGAACGCGGCGATCTCCTGCTCGAGCTTCTTCTCCTTGGCGAACGCGTCGCGCACCTCGGCTTCGGTGAATGCTTCGGCCTTGTCGAGGAAGAAGCGAGGACCCGGCGACAGTCGATCCTTCTGCGCCGGAAGAATCCCGCGCGTCTTCAGATCGTCGGCAAAGCGTTTCGTCAGATGCATGTTCGCCGCCATGTAGACGTTGGTGAACACCGGCCGCTGATCGAGCATCGTGAGCTTCGCGGCGTCGGCGAGCTTCGACGCAGCATCGCGCGCGATGCGCGCGACCTCGGGCTCGACCGGCGCGAAGCCGAGATCATCGCTCCACACCGCTTTCATGCCGGCCACACCGAGCGACTTGATCGCGCGCTCATAGCTCACACCGGCTGCGGGCAAGGTCATGCGATCGCAATCGTCGGGGCCCCCGGCGACGTCGAGGATGCGCGCAGTATCGGCGACGGTGGTCGTGATCACGCCGGGACAGCTGCGGTCGCCGAAGCCGTCCATGCGCGGGATGCGGCCCAGGCTCGGCTTCAGGCCGACCGTTCCCGTGTAACCCGCCGGCGATCGCGTCGACCCTCCCGCGTCGCCCGCCGTGCAGAAAGGAACCATGCCGGCGGACACTGCCGCCGCCGATCCTCCACTCGACCCGCCGGGCGTGCGCGAAAGATTCCACGGGTTGCGCGTCGTGCCGTGCGCGAGCGTGTGCGTCACGCCGTCCATGCCGAACTCCGCGGTCGCAACTTTGCCGAGCGCAATCGCGCCCGCCGCGCGCAGCCGTGCGATGAACACCGAATCGCGCGTCTCCGGCGGATCGGTCATGTGGAACAGCGAGCCGTTGCGGCGGGGCATGCCGGCGACGCTCTCGCGGATGTCCTTCACGCCCATCGGCACGCCGGCGAGCGGACCCGGATCCTCGCCGCGCGCGATGCGCTGATCGATCTCGTGCGCCTCCCGCCGCGCGCGGTCCGCATCGACATAGACGAACGCGTTGACCCGCTCATTCTTGCGCGCGATCTCGGCGAGGCATTCCTCGACGATCGCGGTCGCCTTGAGCTTGCGATTGCGTACCGCCTGTGCGATGTCGATGACCGACTTCATCGGCGCTGCTCCAGCACGGCTCGCGCGCGAGCGACGACCGGCGCGTCGATCATCAGACCGTCGAGCGACGCCGCGCCGCGACCTTGCGCGACTGCGCCCTCGTACGCCTTCATGATCGCCTGCGCGTGCGCGATCTCCTGCGCCGACGGCCCGAACTCCTCGTTGAGGATCGCAACCTGATCGGGATGGATGCAGAAGCCCCCGCGGAAACCGGCGTCGCGCAGCTGGCGGATGCGCGCGCGCAATACATCGCGATCGCCGTACTCGGAGATCGCCGCCGCGAGCGGGACGATACCCGCGCGCACCGCGGCGAACAGCACGAGCTGATTCGGCAGCAAGAGCGCTTCGGCGGTGGGCCGTGCGCCGATCGATGCGGAGAAATCCTCCGCGCCGAGATTGAGCGCGGCAACGCCCGGTACGGCGGCGATCGCATCGAGATTCGGCAGCGCGCGCGCCGACTCGACCTGCACGATGATCGGCGTCCCGCGCGCGTGCTTCGCGGCTGCCGCCGCTTGCGCAGCCGTGTCGACCTTCGGCAGCACGAGCGCGCCCACGTGCGGCCCGATCACCGCCGCGATGTCTTCGGCCACCGTTTCGCTGTTGACGCGCACCACCACGGGCATGTGCTTCGACAGCGTCGCGGCCGCCTTCGCCGCATGCGCGCGCGCAGCGACTTTGTGCTGCGCCGGCACGCTGTCTTCGAGATCCAGGATCACCGCATCGGCGCCGCGCTCGTGCGCCTTGCCGACGAAGCGCTCGATGTGCGCGGGCACGAATAGCAGCGATCTCAGCCGCCGCAGATCAAGCATGGACGTCCCTCCCCAGCGTCACGTCGACGGTCAGCGCCCGTTCACGGCCCGGAGCGCGCGCCCAGAGTTTCGCTTCGTGGCGATCGAGGCGCCCGCACAAGGTGATCGGCTCCTGATCGACCAGCGGCGCTCGCGCACGAACCTGCACCTCGTCGATTCGCGCGCCGGAGCGCTGCTCGCGCAAGAGCTCGAGCAACAGCGTCGCCACCAGCGGCGCGTGCACGACGAGCCCCGGATAGCCTTCCTCGCGGGTCGCGTAGGCGCGATCGACGTGGATGCGATGCGCGTTGAAGGTCACCGCGGAATAGCGGAACAGCAACAGAGTGTCCGCCTTGAACCCACGCGAGAACTCCGGCGCAGCGGCATCACGCGCTTCCGTCGCTTCGGGCCGAGCTTCGGCGGGCGAGGCCTCGCGATAGACGATGTCCTGCTCCTCGTCGATCAGCGGACCGTTCGCGTCGGCGAGCACGTGCCGGATCGTCACGAACACGAGCGCGCCGGATTTGCCGGCCTTCGACTGGAGGTCACGCACGGTCGACACGCGCCGATAACGCTCGCCGACGCGGACCGGACCGAGGAAGCGCACACGACTGCCCGCCCACATCCGGCGCGGCATCGGCACCGATGGCAGCAGCGCGCTCGTCGCGGGATGACCGTCCGGCCCGACGTCGCGCGCCCGCGGCGGCGTCGCGAGATACATCCAGTGCCACAGCGCGGGCAGCGCATCGCCGTTGCGCGGCGCCGTCGTGCGATCCAGCAGCGCGGCCATACGCTCGACGGAAAGCGCGTCGACGAGAACGTCGACACGCTCTTCGCGTCCGATCCACAATTGCATCTGGCTTGCGTCGGCGCGCATCAGAAGGATTTCGGCAGCTTCAGATCGTGCGTCGCGACGTGCGACAGGATCAGGTTGGTCGAGATCGGCGCGACCTGATACAGCCGCGTCTCGCGGAACTTGCGCTCGACGTCGAACTCCTCGGTGAAGCCGAAGCCGCCGTGCGTCTGCATGCACATGTCCGCGGCGGCCCACGATGCCTCCGACGCCAGCAGCTTCGCCATGTTCGCTTCCGATCCGCACGGCTTGCCGGCGTCGAACAGCGCGGCAGCCCGCGCGACCATGCCCGCCGCCGCTTCGGTCTGGATGTGTGCGCGCGCGATCGGGAACTGCACGCCCTGGTTCTGCCCGATCGGCCGGCCGAACACGTGCCGATCCTTCGCGTACTGCGTCGCCTTCGCCACGAACCAGCGCGCGTCGCCGATGCACTCGGCGGCGATCAGGATGCGCTCGGCGTTCATGCCGTCGACGATGTAGCGGAAGCCCTCGCCTTCCACGCCGATCAGGTTCGCGACCGGCACGCGCAGGTTCTGCATCGAGATCGCCGTCGTCGCGTGATTCATCATCGTGCGCAGCGGACGGATGGTGAGCCCGCTGCCGATCGCGTCGTGCAGATCGACGAGCAGCACGGACATCCCTTGCGTGCGCTTCGCGCCGTCCTCGCGCGCCGAGGTGCGCACGAGCAGGATCATCAGATCGGAATGCTCGATGCGCGAGATGAACACCTTCTCGCCGTCGACGACGTAGTGATCGCCGTCGCGCACGGCGCGCGTGCGGATGCGCGTCGTGTCGGTGCCGCTGGTCGGCTCGGTCACGCCGAAGGCCTGCAGCCGCAGCTCGCCCGAAGCGATCTTCGGCAGGTACTGGCGCTTTTGCGCCTCGCTGCCATGCCTGAGCAGCGTGCCCATCGTGTACATCTGCGCGTGACACGCCCCGCCGTTGCAGCCCGCGCGCTGGATCTCCTCCATCACGGCGCATGCGGCCGCGAGCGGCAATCCGGCGCCGCCGTACTGCTCCGGAATCAGCACGGACAGATAACCCGATCTGGTCAGCGCGTCGACGAACTCGGTCGGATAACGGTGCTCGCGATCGCACGCGCGCCAGTACTCGCCGGGATATTCGCCGCAGAGTCGGGCGACGGCTTCGCGCACTTCGGGGAAGTCCATCAGATCGCTCCCGCGGCGCGCAGCCGATCGATCGCAGATGCGTCGTAGCCGAGCTCGGACAGGATGCGCTGCGTGTGCTCGCCAACGCGCGGCACCGCGTCCATCCGCGGGTCGTCCATCCCCGGCGGGATGAGCGCCGGCACACGCCCGACGGGCGTGTCGACGTCCTGCCAGCGCTCGCGCGCGGCGAGCTGCGGATGCTTCCACACGGCGTGCATGTCGTTGACCTGCGCGTTGGCGATCCCGGCGGCGTCGAGGCGCTTACGCAATTGCGAAACCGTGAGCTTGTCGAAGATCGGAGCGATGAGGCGATCGAGATCACAGCGATTCGCCGAGCGCTTTGCATTGGTGTCGAAGCGCGCGTCGGTGGCGACCTCCGGCCGTCCGAGCACGACGGCGCAGAACTGCGTCCACTCGCGCTCGTTCTGGATGCCCAGCATCACCGACTCCCCGTTGGCGGCGGCAAACGCGCCGTAAGGATAGATCGTCGCATGCGACGCGCCGGTGCGGGGCGGCGGCGGAGCGCCGTCGAATGCGTAGTACAGCGGATAGCCCATCCACTCGACCATGGCTTCGAGCATCGCGATCTCGATACGCTTGCCTCGTCCGGTGCGGCCGCGCTCGATCAGCGCCGCGAGAATGCTCGTCGTCGCCGCCGTTGCCGCAGAGATGTCCGCGACCGGCGGCCCGGATTTCGCGGGCTGCTCCGGCGTGCCGTTCACCGAGACGAATCCCGACTCGCTCTGCACGAGGAGATCGTACGCCTTGCGCTGCGCATACGGGCCGTCGTCGCCGTAGCCGGAGATGTCGCAGACGATGAGCTTCGGGTGCAGCTTCGACAGCGTCGCGTAGTCGAGACCGAGCCGCTTCGTCGCGCCGGGCGCGAGGTTCTGCACGAGCACGTCGGCGCG
>Ga0070741_10001527_pt1 | contig 69739 bp, 64 predicted proteins | sample Coa_R1_4_FD_66440 | JGI IMG/M metagenome (GOLD analysis project Ga0070741, IMG submission 66440) | Surface soil microbial communities from Centralia Pennsylvania, which are recovering from an underground coalmine fire - Coalmine... | ecosystem: Environmental > Terrestrial > Soil > Unclassified ... | reverse complement strand
GAGTTTGCCTTTTGAAACATCGCGCGGTTTCCGCTGCAACGTCGAATACGGCAGCATCGCGTATTCCGCCGTGATCCAGCCGCCGGTCACGTTCTGTTCTTTCATCCAGCGTGGCACGCCCTCCTCGATCATCGCGGCGCAAATCACACGCGTATTACCAAACGCAACGAGCACGGAACCGGTCGCGTGCGGCGCGATATTTGGCGTGAAGGAAATTTGCCGCAATTGATCAGCGGCGCGGCCGTCGGGACGAAGATTCATTTAGGATTTAAGATTTAAGAATTAGCATTTACTTTCGCCGCTCGCGCAAAAATCCGAGCAACGCCGCAATGCGGGCGGATTTTGTAAATCCAAAATGCCAAATCATAAATCCTAAATTCATGGATTCCGTCACGATCCAAGTTCCCGCAACGACCGCGAATCTCGGCCCCGGCTACGATTGCCTCGGCGTGGCTTTGCGCATTTACAATCGCGTGACCCTGCAGCGCAGCGAGCGCGAGGAACAAAACGAAATGGCCGCTGCAGCCACACGTGCATTTTTCGAAATGGCGCGGACGCCTGCGTTCGGATTCGACTGGAAAGTCGAGGGCGATGTGCCGCGCTCGCGCGGACTCGGCAGCAGCGTCACCGTGCGGCTCGGCATTTTGCACGGGCTCAACATGCTCGCCGACATTCCGCTTTCGTCGCAGCAACTTTTTGAAATTTGCGCGCGACTTGAAGGCCATCCCGACAACGCCGCGCCTGCGGCCTTCGGCGGATTTACCGTCGCCGGCGGCGAAGAAATAGCGCGCTTTCCCGTCGACGGCGATTTGCAATTTGTGCTGCTGATTCCCGATTTCGAAATCGCCACGCCCGAAGCGCGCAAGGTCTTGCCCGCGCAACTCGATCGCCTCGCAGCCGCAAAAAGCTGCGCCAACGCATGCCGCATCACCGCCGCATTCGCTTCAAGCCGGTATAAGCAACTGCGCGGCGCATTCACCGATTTTTTACACCAGCCTTATCGTGAAAAAGCACTGATCCCTTTTTTGTCCAACGTCATCGCAGCCGCCGAAAGCGCCGGCGCGCTCGGCGGATTTTTGAGCGGCTCGGGCTCGACGATTTGCTGTCTGACAATCGATAACGCCGCGAAAATCGCCGACGCGATGCTCGCCGCTTCCGGCGAAAAAAATGCGCGCATCGTCATCACAAATGCTGATAACGACGGCGTCCGCATTTTGCAGACGTAATTCGAGATGCGTCGCTGGTTCGAAGAATTTGAGCAATTCGCGATCGAGGTCATCCTCGGTAGACGCGGCGGCAAACGCGCGGCGATTTTGCGCAGCGTATTGCATACGTTATCGCATGTTTACGCCGCGATCGTGCAGATGCGGCTCTGGCTTTTTCGCAAACGCATTTTCCGCGAGCGCCAACTTGGCTGCCTCGTGATCTCGATCGGCAACCTGACCGTCGGCGGCACCGGCAAGACGCCTGTCGTCGAAAAATTCGCACGGGCATTGCAAGCCGGCGGACGCCGCGTGGCGATTTTGAGTCGCGGCTACAAAAGCAAAAAGCTGCCGCTGTTAAAGCGCCTCGTTTACAACCTCACCAATCGCGAGCCTTACAAACCGCGTATCGTCAGTGACGGCCAGGCTATTTTGCTCGATTCCCGCATGGCCGGCGACGAGCCCTACATGCTGGCGGTGAATTTAAAAAACGTCATCGTCCTCGTGGATAAAAACCGCGTCGCGAGCGGCCTTTATGCGATCGAAAAAATGGGCTGCGATACGCTGCTGCTCGATGACGGCATGCAGTTTTTGCATTTGAAACACCGGCTCGAAATCGTGCTCGTCGATCGCCAGGCGCCGTTCGGAAACGAATTCCTGCTACCGCGCGGCACTTTGCGCGAACCGCCAAAAAACTTGCGCCGCGCGAGCTACATTTTCATCACCAAAAGCACGCCGGAAAGTGACGCCGAGCTGATCGAGCGTATTCGCGAATACAATCGCACCGCCGAGATCATCGAATGCGCGCACCGCCCGCAATATCTCGAGCACGTGCAAACGGGCGAGCGCCTTCCGCTCGAGTGGTTGCGCGGAAAATACATCGGCGCATTCAGCGCGATCGCATCGCCGGAGAGTTTCGAAAAGGCATTGCGCGAGCTCGGCGCGAATATCGAGCTTTCGCGCCATTTTGCCGACCACCATCGTTTCACCGAAAAGGAACTTTCCAATTTCATGACGCGCTGCTCGAACCGCGACATCGACGCAATCATCACAACGGAAAAGGACAGCGTCCGCCTGCCGCGCATAGAGAAATGGGAAGTTCCGATGTATTTTTTGCGCGTCGAAATCGAAATCCTCACCGGCCACGAAAGCTGGCAAAGTTGCGTGGATCGCATTTGCAAGCCGCAGCCATTGATGCCGCCCGAGCGGTTTTTTGCGTAGCGTTTTATGAAAAAAGAAATTCCCGAGTTCAGCGCGGATGTCCTTGCGGAGCGGCTTCACGAGGAAATCGCCATTAGCCAGCGCGCACCTTCGACATGTGAACCGGTGCGCATCGATCTCGAAAAAATCGGCAAAGAAAACCAGCGACGTTTTCGCGAAATCGAGCAACTACTTATTGAGGCAATCGCAAAAACGCAAGTTACAACACCCGGCCACTGGCTGCTGCATCGTCTAAATCGAAAGCAGCGCGATTTTAACCGCACCTCCCTCCACATTCTGACGCTGCTGTTCGAGTGCTATCGTGAACTCGTTTACAAATCCGAGGAGCATCTACGCGATGCCGACCTGCCCCGGCGCGTCGATGAGAACACGGAAAAAATCCATTTTCTTTTGCGCGAACTGACCGAACGCGGCGTCTTGAAATAGCGCATGCGCATTCTCATCGCGACGACTCAAATGCCGTTCGTGCAAGGCGGCTCGGAAATAATGGCTGCGGAATTGCGTCGCGAGTTGCGCGCAGCCGGACACGAGGCGGAAATCGTCGCGATTCCGTTCCAAGGCTGGCCGCCCGAGCGCGTGCTCGATGCGATGCTCGCAACGCGCCTGCTCGATTTGACACAGAGCGCGCAGACGCCGGTCGATCTGATGATCGGCATAAAATTTCCGGCGTATCTCGCCGAACATCCGAACAAAGTGCTCTGGCTCGTGCATCAGCATCGCGCCGCTTACAATCTTTGGGAAAATGAGCACTGCGACCTCGCAAAAGATCCCGCGGGCGAATTGTTGCGCGAAACGATTCGTCGTGCAGATCTCAATGTGATTCCGCAGGCACGCGCAGTTTTTACAATTTCGAAAACGGTATCGCGGCGACTGCGTGAGCATCTGCAGATCGATTCGAAGCCTCTCTATCATCCGCCTATGAATGCGGAAAAATTCTTCTGTGCGGAAGCCAAAGATTACGTCTTTTTTCCGAGTCGACTGGCGGGTTACAAGCGGCAAACGCTCGTTATCGAAGCGTTGGCGCATACGCGCGAACCTGTGCGCGTGCGTTTCGCCGGAGCAGCCGATTCGCCCGACTTTCAAACGCATCTGCGTGCGATGTGTGAACAGCACGGGGTATCGAGTCGCATCGAGTGGCTCGGCGCTATCGATGATGAAAACAAACGCCAGCAATACGCACATGCACTCGGCGTCGTCTTTCCGCCACTCGATGAGGATTACGGCTACGTCACGCTCGAGGCAATGCTGTCATCGAAACCGGTGATCACGTGCTGCGATTCCAGCGGGCCGCTCGAATTTGTCAGCGATCGGGAAAATGGATTCGTCGTCGAGCCTTCTCCACAATCGCTCGCAGCCGCACTCGACGAGCTTTGGCGAAATCGCGAAAGAAGCCGCGCGATGGGCATCGCCGGACGCTCGCGCTACGACGGTCTCGGGATTTCGTGGGCAAACGTGATCGCCGCATTATGCGACCAAAAATAAATTGGTGTTCGCCATTGCCGCCTGCGAAATCGAGCATCGCGCACGACTACAGTGCGACTTTGCTGCCGTTGCTTCGCGAGCATGCGGATGTGACGGTTTGGTGCGAACAGCATCATGAAGTCGATGCGGAGTTCGCGGATGATGTGGAGTTTTTCACGCCGGAAAAATGTGATTGGCGCAAGCTGCACAGCGGAGTTCCGATTTACCAGATCGGTAACAACATCGAGTATCACGCCGGCATTTGGGAAATTGCGCGACGTTGTCCTGGCGTAATCGTATTGCATGACACGCGGCTCCAGCATCTCGTCGCAGGCATTCACCGTGAGCAGCGGAATGACCGCGCGAATTATCGGCGCATCAATTCGCGTTTTCACGGTGCGCTCGCGATGCACGTCGGCGATGTTTTTTGGGATCATGGCGCATCGACGGAATTCATCGCCGCGCAATTTCCGCTCACGGAAGCCGCACTCGAAAATGCGCTCGGCGGCGTCGTGCACAGCCGCACAATATTTGAGCAACTCGCTGCAAAAAAACGCTGGCCGCTGCTTTATCTGCCACTGCCGTATCGCGCCGCACCACGCGCGCAACAGCGTGAAAAGTGCGCGCCATTTCGGATCGTGACGTTCGGTTACATCGGCCCAAATCGGCAAATCGACGTATTGCTGCGGGCGTTGCACGCGTATGAACGACGCGAACAATTCCGACTCGATATCTACGGCGAGTTTTGGCGCGGCAATCGCATCCCGGAGTTGATCGCTGAGCTGGGACTCGATTCGATTGTGAAACTGCACGGTTTTGTTTCGACCGAAACGCTTAACGATGCGTTAGACAATGCATCGCTCGGCGTAAACTTACGCTGGCCATCCATGGGCGAGGCGTCCGCCACGCTCCTGCACATGTGGTCGCGCGCTTTGCCCGCGCTCGTGACGCGCACCGGCTGGTATGCGGAGCAATCGGACGATGCCGTTTGCTTTATTGAGCCTAGAAATGAGATTCGCGATATTCATCGCAACCTCGATGCGCTGCTCGCGAATCCACTAGCATTCGCGGTCATCGGCGAAAACGGCCGGCGCATTCTTGAATGCGATCACGATCCGGCAAATTACGCACGAGCGATTACCGATTTCGCAGTCGAGTGTGCGCAGATGCAACCGCGTGTCGCCGCTTTTCAAATGACGCAACGCGCCGCCGCCGTGCTCGACGCTTGCGATGTATCGCCGGAAAATCCATTGCTGCAAAATGTCGCGCGAGAAATTGCGGCTCTTACGATTGCGGCAGCGCGCGACAAATCTCAGCAATCAACGTAGCGCCGCGATAAATGAAGCCGGTGTAAATCTGCACCAGCGCTGCGCCAGCATCGAATTTCTCGCGCGCGGAATCGCCGCTCATCACGCCACCCGATGCAATGATCGGCAGCGAAGTCTTGGACGAAATAAAACGCACGATTTCCGTCGCGCGCTGACGCAACGGCGCACCGCTCAAACCGCCTTGCTCGTCGCGTGCAACGCTCGAATGATCCAGCGTCGTGTTCGTCGCGATAATTCCCGCAAGTTTGTGCGTTTCGACGAGCCCGAGAATTTCCTCGATTTGCGCGAGCTCGAGATCGGGCGCGATTTTTAGCAGAAGTGGTTTGCGCGCGTTGTTTACCGTCTGCACTTCACGCAGCAGTTCGTCGAGTGCAGCGCGATCCTGCAATTTGCGCAAACCCGGCGTGTTCGGTGAACTGACGTTCAAGACAAAGTAATCGCCGAAGGGAAAGAGCTTCTTGAATGACGCGAGATAGTCCGCGGTTGCCTCTTCGAGTGGTGTGATTTTTGATTTACCGAGATTGATTCCGACCGGAATTTTCGGCCAGCGGCCTGAGTCGCGCAGACTTTGCAGACGCGTGCCAATCGCACTCGCGCCGTCGTTGTTGAAACCCATTCGGTTGATCAACGCGTGTTGCTGCGGATAACGAAAAATACGCGGGCGCGGATTGCCCGGTTGCGGATGTGCGGTGATCGTCCCGGCCTCCACGAAGCCGAAACCAAGCGCTTCCCACGCCGGCAGTGCGATCGCGTTTTTGTCGAAGCCAGCGGCAAGGCCGATTGGATTTGGAAATTTCAGGCCGAAAACTTCGCGCGGCTTGTTGGTTTCGTCGCATGCGCCGAACATCCGGATCAACGGCAGCGGCGCGTGTTTCAGCATCACCATCGCGATGTGATGCGCTGTCTCTGCATCGAGTTGAAACAAGAGCGGACGAAGAATTTTTTCGTAAAGCAGAGCTTTCATTTTCCGATGCAAAACGTGCTGAAAATTTTGCCGAGCAAATCTTCGGTGTCCGCTTTTCCGACGACTTCGCCAACTGCATCGAGTGCAGCGCGGAGCTCGATCGAGACAAATTCCGCGGACAATCCATCGCAAAGCCCCTGCCGTGCAGCATCAGCAAATTGAGCGGCATGTTTTAAACACGCCTGATGACGTGCATTGATTGCGACGCTTGTGTCCGTGAGATTCATGCTGCCGCCCATGACCCGCTGAAAAATCATGTCAGCGAGCGTGTCGATTCCGTCATTCGTCTTGCACGAAATACGCATTGCTTCCGTTTCTTTCCAGCTCGTGTCCTCGCCGAGATCGCATTTGTTTAGAATGAATATCTCACGATGCGCAGTGCCGGTTTCCGATGCCCAAAGCACGTGCGAACGCGGCTGCGTCGCGTCGGCCAGATGCAGCACGAGATCGGCGCGCTCGATGCTTTTCAACGTGCGCGCGATGCCTTCGCGCTCGATTGCGTCGTCCGACTCGCGCATGCCGGCGGTATCGATGAGCCGCAGCGGAATGCCGTGTAGATTGATGACTTCCTCGATCGTGTCGCGGGTCGTGCCGGGAATCTCGCTGACGATCGCGCGCTCGCAGCCGAGCAGCACGTTGAGAAGGCTCGATTTGCCGACGTTCGGCGCGCCGTAGATCACCGTCCGCACGCCCTCGCGCAGGATTTTCCCCTGATCGGCTGTGCGCAGCAACGCGGCGATTTTTTCGCGTGCGCCGTCCAGCTTGTTTAACAATGCTTTACCCGTGTCAGGATCGATATCCTCATCGGGAAAATCGATGTATGCTTCGACGTGCGCGAGCAATTCGAGCAACTCCTCGCGAATCTCGCAGATGCGCGTGCCGAGCCGGCCCTCGAGCTGCTCGGTCGCGGCACGCAGCGCGAGATCGGTTTGCGCACGGATCAAATCCATCACTGCTTCGGCTTGGGTCAGGTCCATTTTGCCGTTCAAAAACGCGCGCTGACTAAACTCGCCCGGCCCGGCGATACGCGCGCCGCGGTCGAGCAGCAGTCGCAAAATGCGGCGCGTGACGAGGATTCCGCCGTGGCAGTTAATTTCGACAACATCCTCGCCCGTGTAACTCGCCGGCGCGCGATGGACGCTGAGCATCACATCATCGATCACCTGCGCACCGTCGGCGATTTTCCCAAGCTGCTGCACGCGCGATACGAGTTCTGACGTTTTTTTACGCGAACGAAAAACGGCGTCGGCGATTTCGATTGCGCGTTTTCCGCTGAGCCGGATCACGGCAATCGCGCCCTCGCCGAACGGCGTGGAAATCGCAGCAATCGTTTCGTCCATTTACGACGCGGCGTGCGCCGGCGCTTCGCTGAGCACCTTTTTCAGCTCGGCGATGAATCGCTCGTTCTGTTCCATGGTGCCGATCGAAACGCGAATCCAATCGGGCAATTTGTAGCTCGCCATCGCACGCACGATGATGCCGCGCTGGAGGAGCGTCTTGAAAACGTCGACGCCGTTGCCAACTTTCACCAACACGAAATTCGCGTAGCTCGGCACAAACTCGAGTCCCATCGCCGTGAATTCTTTTTGGAGAAAATCGCGGCCACGGATTGTGATTTCGCGCGTCTTTCGCTGGTGTTCGTCGTCCTGCAAACCTGCGAGCGCGCCCGCTTGCGCGATTCCATTCGCGTTAAATGGCTGACGGGTTTTTTGTAGCACGTCGATGATTGCTTTCGAGCCAAGACCGTAGCCGATGCGCAGGTTCGCGAGGCCTTGAATTTTTGAAAATGTGCGCAGCACAATGACGTTCTCGCGTCCTTCGCGGATGAATTTCAGCACATCCGGTGGATTTTCCAGAAACTCATAATACGCCTCATCGAACACGACGATTACGTGCTCCGGAACGCGCGCCATGAAATGATCAATTTCCTCTTGTGTGACAAGCGTCCCCGTCGGGTTATTCGGGTTCGCGATGAAAATTTCACGCGTATGCGGATTGATCGCGTTCGCCATTGCAACGAGGTCATGCTTGTAACCGGGGTCGTCGATTTCCGTGGTATCCGCGTCGAAAAGCGTTGTCATTAGCTTGTAAACGACGAACGCATGTTTCGCAGTAATCACTTCGTCGCCGGGTTTCAAAAACGCATGGCCGATGAACTCGATGATTTCATTCGAGCCGTTGCCGAGGATGACGTTATCACGCGCGAGACCGACTTTTTCCGCGATCGCTTCGCGCAAGTAGTAGCCACCGCCATCCGGATAAAAGTGCGCGCGTTCCAGTGCTTCGCGCATCGCCGTGAGCGCTTTTGGCGATGGCCCGAGCGGGTTTTCGTTAGAGGCGAGCTTGATGATTTCCGAGGGCTTGAGACCGAGCTCGCGCGCCACATCCTCGATCGGTTTGCCCGGTTCGTAAGACACGAGGTCGCAAAGCTGGCGGTTCGCTAAATTCCAAATCGACATAGGGGCGCGAAAACTAAACTAAAAATCGATGAATGACGAATGACAAATCTCGGGCGCACACTTCCGGCTTGTTTCCTCATTCGACGTTCGTCATTCGTCATTCATTTCATGCGAATCGCCGTCATTTCCGACACGCACGACCGGGTGCCGCCGCAACTCCCCGCACTGATCGCCGAGGCCGATGAAATCTGGCATCTCGGCGACGTCTGTCACGAGTTTGTGCTCGACGAATTGCGCGCGATCGGACCGTCGATGAAAGTCGTGCGCGGCAATTGTGACTCTTGCATGGCATGGCCGCTGACACTTGTATTGGAACGCGCGAATTTCAAAATTCAGCTCGTCCACATTCCGCCTGCGCTAGCTCCACCCGGCACCGATCTGCTCCTCCACGGTCACACCCATGTGCCGCGCGATGAGATGGTGGTTGCAACGCGATTTTTAAATCCCGGCTGCCTCACACGACCTAACCGCGGCGCGCCACGCAGCTTCGCCTGGTTGACGCTGGAGGAAGGAAAAAGGATTGCTTGGGAACTATGCGTTCTCCGCTAGTTCAGTGCGTTTGCGCGGATTTTTCCGCCGGCGCGCGATCCTCGATGATTTCCAGCGTCGCGCGCTGGTTGTGCCGCGATGCGGCAGCGTTAAGCAGATTGCGGATGGCCGCGATCGTGTGCCCGTGCTTGCCGATCACCTTCCCGACGTCGCTCTGGCGCAGGCGGAGATGAAAGATGATTTTCTTCGGGCCTTCATGCCGCGAGAGAACCATCTCATCGGGATACTCGATGAGTTGCTTGATGACGAACTCGAGGAATTCTTCCACGGCGCGCGATGTTGGCGGGCAAACGCGATCACGTCAACCCGCCGCGAAAATTAAGCAGCCGCGGCTGCTTTTTTTTGCTTTTTGATCAAGCTGCGAACGGTGTCGCTCGGCTGTGCGCCGCGCTCGATCCAATATTGCGCGCGATCGAGATCGACGCTCGCGTTCTCGCCTGTTTTTTTCGGGTCGTAAACGCCGATCTGCTCGATGAACTTGCCATCGCGCGGGCTGCGGCTGTCCGCGACCACCACGCGGTAATACGGGTTGTTCAGCGAACCTTCGCGACGGAGTCTGATTGATACTGCCATGTTAAACTTTGGTTAAAATTTGGGTATTCCTGGAAAACCGGCGCCGCGGGGTTGCGCCATCATCATTTTTCTTAATTTCCCCGCGTTCTTCATCAGCTTCCTCATTTGATTGAAGCGCGTCAGAAGATCATTCACTTCGGTCACGGAAGTTCCGCTCCCGCGGGCGATTCGCTGGCGGCGCCGGGCGTTTAACACGTCCGGCTTCGCGCGCTCCTCGTTGGTCATCGAAAGCACGATGGCCTCGACCCGCTTGAGCTGTTTTTCGTCGACCGAAAAGCCCTTCAAGTTAGCCATCCCAGGCAACATGCCAAGTATATTTTCGAGCGGCCCGAGTTTGCGCATCATTTTGAACTGCGCGAGAAAATCATTGAAATCGAAAGATGCGGTCCGCAGCTTCTTCTCCATCCGCGCGGCTTCCTCCTCGTCAATTGCCTCGGCGGCCTTTTCCACGAGCGAAACAACGTCGCCCATTCCGAGAATGCGGCCCGCGAGCCGATCGGGATAAAACGGCTCGAATTGATCGAGCTTTTCACCGACGCCGGCAAACTTGATCGGCCGTTGCGTGACTTCGCGCATCGAGAGCGCCGCACCGCCGCGTGCATCGCCGTCGAGCTTCGTTAAAACCAGACCGGTAATCTGCAGCGCGTCGTTAAAATGCGTCGCGACGCTTACCGCCTGCTGGCCGGTCGCGGCGTCCGCGACGAGCAAGACTTCCTGCGGCTGCAAAAATTCTTTCAACCGCTTGATCTCCTCGATCAACGCCTCGTCGATTTCCTGGCGGCCTGCGGTATCGAAGATCTGCACGTTCCCGTTCTGCGTTTCGGCCCATGCGATAGCTTGCTTCGCGCAGCGGATCACATCCGTCTCGCCCGGTTGCGGTGTGAAAACCGGCACGCCGACCTGCTTTGCGAGCGTCGCGAGTTGCTCAATCGCCGCCGGACGGTGCAAGTCACAAGCGATCAGCAACGGCGCGCGTCCCTGCTTTTTCAAAAGCCCCGCCAGCTTCGCCGACGACGTTGTTTTGCCCGCGCCGTTGAGGCCCACCATCAAAATGCGCGCCGGTTTTTCCAAATTCACCGGAGCCTGATCGCCACCGAGCAGCGTCGTCAGCTCATCGTAAAAAATCTTCACGATCTGCTGCCCCGGCGTCACGCTCCGCAGCACATCTTCGCCGAGCGCCTTGTCCTTCACCCGCGCGATGAAATTCTTCGCGACGTTGTAATCGACATCCGCCTCCAGCAACGCCATGCGCACCTCGCGCATTGCGTCGGTAACGTTCGTCTCGCTGATCGTCCCGTGACCGCGGAGATCCTTAAAAACGTCCTGAAGTTTGTCTGCGAGTTGTGAAAACATTTCGGTCGCGAATACTCACCGAAACGCGGCGAATGTCAAAAGACGAATCAGTTCCAGCATGACATCCGCCGCACGCTTCGGAATGATTGCGCGATGATTTTCCGCGTCCTCATTGCCGTGCTCGGGCTCGCCGCATCAGCGCAGGCGCAGTTGAAGTTTCAAAGCGTGGAGCAATTCGTCGCCGTCTCGCCGGGTGAAGGCCGCGCGATTTCGCACTTCAATTTTACGAACGCGGGAAACTATCACGTGAAAATCCTCGGCACAGATACAACGTGCGGCTGCACCGCCGCGGTCACGGATAAGCGCGTTTATGCGCCGGGCGAAAAAGGCCAGATCGAGGTGACGTTCAAGACCGCGAATCGACACGGCATGTATGGCGAACCGATTGCCGTAAAAACCGACGACCCGCAGGTGAAAGAAATCAATTTGCACCTGCGCATCCTCGTGCGCGACGCGCTCGAGTTGCAACCGATGTTTCTTTACTGGGCCGCCGGCGAAGCACCCGGCGAAAAGAAAATCCACGTGAGTGTGACCGACGGCTTTGACGTAAAAGGACTGAATGCGAGCGCATCCGATGCGAACGCAACCGTGCGCGTCGAAACGCTGAAGCCGGGCCGCGAATACAACATCGCCGTCACGCCGCACGGGCACTCATTCAAATGCGCGGTGAACATCCAGCCGGAATACCTGCAACCCGGCAGCAATGCGCCGAAGGAATTTGTCGCGCGCCTCCGCGTCTATTGATGCGCCGGCAAATTGTCGCGCTACTTTTGCTCGCGCTCGCGCCTGCGCTGCTCGCCGCTTTTTTCCATCCGAGGCGTCCATCGTGGCGCACCGACGAAATCACGGTCGCTGTCGCGCAGAGCTGGAAAGACGCGCTCTGGCTCGATGCACGCCCGCGCGACGCGTTCGAGCACGCGCATGTTCCGGGCGCGCTTTTGCTCAATGAAGACGAGTGGAATGATCTCTTGCCGGCGGTGCTCGATGCGTGGAATCCGGATCGCAACGTGGTCGTCTATTGCAGCAGCTTGAGCTGCCAGGCGAGCCGCGATGTCGCGCGGCGCCTGCGCGAGGAGGCGCAGTTTTCGCGCGTGTTCGTGCTGCAAGGCGGCTGGGAAGCATGGGAGAAAACGCACCGATGAAATGCTTCGCGAGAATCCTCGGGATTGCGGTCGGCGCGGTATTTCTCATCGCCGGCGCAATGAAAGCGTGGAACCCGGCGCAGTTCGCGAGTGATGTGCAAAATTACCGACTGCTCACGTGGACGTCGGTCGTAATGGTCGCGCTTTATTTGCCGTGGCTGGAAATCGTGAGCGGCGCAGCCTTGGTTTTCGGCATCGCGCGGCGCGGCTCAATCGCGATCTGCACTGGACTGATGCTCGTTTTCATCGGCGCGCTTATTTCGGCAAAACTACGCGGCCTCGATATCGACTGCGGCTGCTTCGGCCATACCGGCCCGCACGGAATCACATGGCCGCTCCTGCGCGACGCGCTGCTGCTCGCCGCCCTGCTCTTCCTGCTCTTTCGCGAAACGCGAGCGCCGCGCTAAAGTCGTTGAAATTTTTAAAGCGAAATTTTCTCCGGAGGCAAAAAATTTTCGCCTAACGAGAACAAGATCAGCTACCGGCGGCGCGATAGCTGCGTGGCAGGTTTGCTATGAGCAGCTACAGTAACGCGCGGAGCCTGTTAGCTACATCGCTTGGTTAGGCCTCATTCAGAAATCGGAATAAAGTGCTCACTTGGCATTGACCGCTATTGGTTTTATTCCATCGGCAGATTGATCCAGTGCCAGCGCGATGACTGTATCCACTTCGCTGACCTCACCCGGCTTCACCGAGATTTCGATGCCTTTGTTGGTTTGGCTAAAGCTCGCAACTTCTCCGCCCAGCACCGAAGCACTCATAACCTTCGCGGGAATGGCGGGCAGGACAAGTTTGTCTCCCGGCCATTTGAGGACATGAATATAAATCGTCTTGTCGCGGTGCGTTGATGCGCCGTAGTCGGCGGGCAGGAACGGCCCGCCACGAGTCGAGTAGATACTCGCGCCGTATTTGCCGAGCCACTCGCCGATTTCACGCAATCGCTGAACTTGTGGCGGATCAATCTGTCCATCGGGGCGCGGACCGACATTGAGCAATAAATTTCCATCCCGCCCCGCCACTTTGGCGAGCAATTGGATGCAGTCCTTGAGCGGCTTCGGTGATCTGTTTGGCTGGTAGCCCCACGCGCCAGCGAGCGTGGTGCAAAGTTCCCACGGATGTTCATTGTCAAAATTCCCCAGCGCCCCATCGCCTTCGCGCGAATGAAAATCCTCCGGCATATCGGCGCGACCATTGATGATGATCTGCGGCTGAAGTCGGCGAATCGCCGCGTAAACCTCGTCGTGCTGCCAACTGAAACCGCCTTTGTAGTGTTCTCCCTTTGGGCGTTTTTTCCAACCCGCCCCGGCGACCCAATCGCCGCCGAAGTTCAGCCAGTCCGTCTCGCCGCCGTCGAACCACAGCACATCAATCTGGCCGTAGTTGGACAAGAGCTCCTCCACCTGACGATGGTATTGCTCCCGCATCGCCTCGGCACTCTGACGCTGCAAGTCGGGAAAGAAAAATCCGGGGAAACGCCAGTCCAGTGGAGAATAATACAGCCCTACATGGAGTCCGGCTTTTCGGACGGCTGTGACATACTCTGCCACAAAGTCACGGTGGGCGGCGGTCTTCATGCTGGTGAAATCACTCGCCTTGCTGTCGAATAGGCTGAAGCCATCGTGGTGGCGGCTCGTCAGCACCATATACTTCATCCCCGCAGCCTTCGCCGTCGCCGCCCAGGAATCGGGATCAAAGTTCGGCTTAAACTGATCGGCCAGCTTCGCATATTCCTCGACGGGAATTTGCTCATTCCATTGCACCCACTCGCCGCGCCCGGGAATGGCGTAAAGGCCGAAATGAATAAACATTCCGAAGCGAGCTTCGCGCCACCACTCCATGCGTGCCTCGTGCTGCTCTGCGGTTTCGGCGAAAGGCAGGGCTGAGGCGCGGACGGATGTGTGCGCGGCCACCATCATCAGAAAGACCAGCAAAATTGTTCGGACATTCGTAACAGGCAATTTTTTCATAGAAACGCGGCGTAGGGGCCTAACGAGAACAAGAACAGCGACAGCCGGCGGCTGTTCGCTGCATCGATGGGTTAGGCGTTTCCGGTTGCAATGGATGGGCGCTCATGCCGTGGCTCGGCTTCTGCACTGGTGCTGCGAAACGCGGCAAAGAGCGCGCCGTAAATGACTCCTATGACTGCCCATAGCCAGAAAATCGAAGTGGCTAACTCTCGCTTGGCCCACGTCTCGAGGGCTGGCGGATAAAACATCGGCGCAAAGTATGTGACATTCGTGTGATTGGTGCTGCCGGTCAAATCCCACGGCGCGAATAGTGCCGAAAGCGCGATGGCTGCGACGGCGAGATAAGTGAGTGTCTTTTGTTTGGTGTTCATAGCTGCTGGTTTTGTTTTCTGGTTTTGGGTCGAGTTATTGGTTGCTTTCTTCACTTTCGTTACCCGGTGAGCGCGAGGAATGAAAAAAGCTAAGCCACCGCTGACTCGCGACGTGAGCCGCGACAGCGGAACTAACAGCGCCAACGGCGGTTGGCTCCGGCGACTTGTTAGGTTACTGGTCAATGTCAAATGGACACTCACGATGCTTAATCATCTCAAAATGGTGACGTCGGCACAAGACACTGAACCGAACCGCGCCTCGACTGCAACCGTCGTGCTTGCATGGCCGCGTCAAATCCTCTGCTCCTAGCTTGTCATAAAACTCTGCATCAAGTCGCCGCATAATCTCATCCGGCGGCGGCGGGTCTGGTGCGCCAATCTTCGGAAGGAAAGCGTCGAAACGAACGTAGTAAATGAACGACTCAAACCGAATGTCATCATCGGGACGACCAGCCAATCTGTCAGCCCACTGGACACAATCAGTAATCGTGGGTCTATCCAGTGCCTCGCGCAAACCTTTGTGAGCTAAACCATCTGGCAAAATCGGATCATCCTGCCCGTCCTCATACTCTGGATTGACAAGGAACGCCTCGGTGTCCAGCGTCCATTGCTTAACGTCGCCGGGAAGATATAACCATGCGTCCGGCTGCTTCGCTGTCGCTTGGCGCAAAATGTCGCGTAGCGTCACGGTGTGCGAAGTGGCCTAACTGTCGACTCTCGACAGTTAGGCGTTGCGGTCGATCCAGAGTTCATAGTCGTTTCCCGATTTGTCAGCGCTCCGTTTCGGGAGTTCGGAGTCTGGAATTAGTGCCCATCCGCGGTCATTGAAGTCTTCGCTCTGGTCGCGAAAGTAGCGATATAAAAAATTGCCCGCGCGCAGTGCTGTGGCTCTGAAAAGAAGTGGGGCTTGGTTCGGTAGATGTCGTTGAGATCGAAGTTCAGATAGTCTCGCACCGACCGTTCTATGATGTCTCGGTGAAGCTGCTCGTCTCGGTATCGGACGTATCCGGTGACAGACCCGGCGAAAGGCAGCCGAGCATCTATTCGACTGGCTCCCCATAGTTTGACGCAAGGCATTGGAGTAAAAGAGGCTCTCGTTACTCGGGATGGCTAGCGACGCGTGACAAGAAGCATGCGAAGTTTCGCCCAAGCGGGTTGCTGCTTGTAAGAACTAGCGTGGTGAAAAGAACCCACGGCTTGAAAGCGTGCTGGAGAGAAGCGAAACTCACAAGCCGAAACTGCTCGACCAGTGCGACGCGTCCTGCGGCTCAAACATTACAGCCGCCGCACCGAAGCGAGTTATTGGGACCGACGGTAGATATTGAACCAACAAGGGTGACGATCCGAGTGATCCTGAGCAAGTCTCGCGGACGTGTATTGGGAGGCGGCACCGTTGTTCATCCTTGATGGTGCCGGGCATTTCCTTCCTCGGGCTGTGCATTTCTCTACAGTGGCTTGCCATTTCTTCGTTTCGGGTGGGCATTTCTCTACAGTTGCCGGGTATTTCGGCGTTTGGGTTGGGTATTTCTTTACACCGGTTTGCCATTTCGCCATTTGGGATGGGCATTTCTCTACACTTGCCAGCTGTTTCCCCGGCAAGGCCGGGTATTTCTCCACCAAGACCGGGCATTTCGGTAGATGAGCCGGGCTTCGATGGGAAAGGGCCGCGCTTTGCGCGAGTGCGCGGCGGTGTTTAACTCGCAGCAGCCGGTTTTCGCAAGGACAACTGCTACGACAACGCCATGATGGAGTCCTTCCGGGCTCCCCTCAAAACCGAATGCTTCGGCTCATTCATCCCAATGACAAAACAACAAGCCAAACTCATGTTGCCGGGGGCTTCCCGCTGACGCCAGAGGGGGCCGCGAACCGGCAAAAGCAGTCAGGAATGCAGGCGTTTCCCCCGGCTGCTTCGCCGCTGGCGGAGCCGGTTACGGTTTCGGCGGGGCGCCGGCTTTGGCCGGGTCGAAATTGAATGTCCAGCGGGTCTCGACGCGTTTACCGCCGGCGGTGGCGTTCAGGATGACGGTGTAGTTTTTGTCGCGCAACGGCTGGGTGAATGTGTAGCTGACCGTCTTGGTTTTCGCGTCGTATTGCGCCGGAACCGGTCCGAAGCCGCTGACGCGCATCTGGACGCTGCCGGCCTCGACTTCGCCCATGGTGGCGAGGTTGGCTTTGATCGTCGGTTTGGGGTTGCTGATCGTCTCGCCTTCCATCGGCTGCGTGATCATCGAGGCGGCGGCGAGCTGCGCAACGGCGGGCGCCGGCGCGGGCGGGCCGGAGACGCCGCCGCCGATCATCTTCATCGCGTCGGTGTAAAAGATTTGCGGCTTGCCGGCATCGATGGCGTAGCGTCCGAGGAGGTCGTAGGGTGGCGTGCTGAAGCGGAGTTGCTGGCCGTAAACGGTGAACGCGGCTTCGTAGCCGGCCTGTTTCACCATGTCGCGCGCGCGCTGGTTCCAGACGCCGAACGGATACGCGAAGGCGTTGCACTTGATGCCGAGCTGTTTCTCCAGCACCTGCTTCGACTCGACCACTTCCTTGTGCAACCAGCCATCGACGCCGAGCGTCGCGACGTCGTTTTTCACCATGGCGGCGTGGGTTTTGTCCATGCCGACGCCGGGGACTTTCAAGCTGGAGTGCGAGTAGGTGTGGCACTGGATGTCGACGCCGGCGTCGCGCATTTCGCCGAGCTGGTCCCACGACATCGATTTGCCGCCGGTGTTGACGTAGTTGATGTAAATGAAAAGCGTGAATGGATAGCCGTATTTTTTCAAAATCGGCCACGCGTTTTCGTAAGCGGAGACCCAGCCGTCGTCGATGGTGATGATGCAGCTTTTCACCGGGATGTCTTTTTCGCCGCGGCGAAATGCGAGGAAATCCTGCATCGGAATCACGGTGAAACCGTTGTCCTTGATCGTCTGCATCTCCTTCTCGAACTCGGCGACGGAGATGGTCAGCGCCTTCATTTTGCTGTTGTCCTCGATGTTGTGATAGCAGAGGCAAATCGCAGCGGCGTTTTTGTTGACTGCGGGCGCTGCGGTCGGCATGGGCGTGGCCGCGGCTTTCGGTGCGCTGGCCGGATTCGGCGCGCCATTTGCGGCGGCGACTGCGGCGTTTTCCGGCTGTGTCGGCGGCGCGGCGGATTGCGTCGCGACCGAACCGTGTTTCGGCTTTTTAAACTTCGCGACGAGCTCGTTGATTTTTTTGCAGCCGGTAAACGACAGCGCGACGACGGTGCAGATCAGGACCAGGCTTTTGGTCGTTCCCTCAAAACGTGTGTGACTCATTGGTAGTGTGTGGAAGATACAGAAAAAGTTTTCGATTCAAAGCGTGCTCTACAATCCGAGCTTCTCGAAGGTGTCGTCGATATGGCGGAAGTGGATGTCGAGCGAGCAGAGTTTGTCTATCTCCGCAGTAGACAAATGCTGCGCGATCTCCGGCTCCGCCTTGAGATTGTCCTGCAGTGATTGCTCGCCCTGCCATGTTTTCATCGCGGCTCGCTGCACGGCCTCGTAGGCGGTTTTGCGCTCGAGACCTTTGCGCGTGAGCTCGAGCAAAATGCTCTGCGAAAAATAAAGCCCGCGCGTTTTTTCCAAATTGCGCTGCATGTTTTCGGGATAAACGAGCAGGCGATCGACGAGCTTTGTGAGCGTGACGAGCATGTAATCAAGCAGCGTGCAGGAGTCCGGCAGAATAATGCGCTCGACGCTGCTGTGGCTGATGTCGCGCTCGTGCCAGAGCGCCACGTTTTCGAGCGCGGCGACGGCGTTGCCGCGAATGACGCGCGCGAGTCCGCTGAGACGCTCGCCGGTGATCGGGTTGCGCTTGTGCGGCATCGCAGAACTGCCTTTTTGACCGGCGGAAAAATATTCTTCGACTTCCAAAACTTCGGTGCGCTGCAAGTGGCGAAATTCCGTGGCCCATCGATCGATGCTCGATGCAATCAACGCGAGCACGGTCATAAATTCCGCGTGCCGGTCTCGCTGCACGACCTGAGTCGAGAGTGTCGCGGGAATCAGGTTCAAATGTTTGCAAACGCTCGCTTCCACGCGCGGATCGAGATGCGCGTGCGTGCCGACTGCGCCGCTGAGTTTGCCGACGCGAATGCGCTGGCGCATTTCCAAAAGCCGCTGAATCGAGCGGCCGAACTCGTCATACATCAGCGCGAGTTTCAGGCCGAACGTGATCGGCTCCGCATGAATGCCGTGGCTGCGGCCGATCATCGGCGTGTATTTAAACTCGCGTGCTCGCTTCGCAATCGCGACGCGCAGGTGATTCAAGTCGTCGAGCAGAATCGCGCATGAGTCGTTCATCTGCACGGCGAGCGTCGTGTCGAGAATGTCGGAGGACGTCAGCCCTTGATGAATCCAGCGCGCCGCCGGCCCGACGTAGCTCGCGACGTTTTCCAAAAACGCGATGACGTCGTGGTTTGTGCGTTTCTCGATTTCGTTGATTTGCTCAAGCTCGAAGCGCGCTTTTTCGCGGATGGTGCGCGCGTCTTCGGCGGGAATTTGTCCGAGGTCGGCGAGTGCTTCGCACGCGAGCACTTCGATTTCGAGCCAGGTTTCGAATTTGCGCTGCTCCGACCAGAGCTGGCGCATTTGCGGGAGCGAATATCGGTCAATCACAGGCCGGAGAGAATTCGCGAACTCTCCGGCATTGAAAAGGCGAAACTGCCCGCATCTTCACAAAAAAACGGAGGCTCGGGGAAAACTTTCCGAACCTCCGTTTTGTGTGAAATGTTGAGTTTGCTTTTAGCAGACGCGAGCGCGGATTTTACGTCCGCCCGTCTGCAAGCGCACCTGGCCGCTCTCGAGGAGATCGGCAACGGCGGCGACGGTTTCGCGGTTATTTTTACTGCAGCTGCTAACGGCGAGGATGAGATCGCCAAGGCTGTAGTGACTTGCGCGGCTGACTTTGCGTTGATGTTTTTTCATAAGGCTGCTCCGGTTCTGGGTTGAGCATTGAAATAGCAATGGCCGTGCCAGCTCATGAAGACATTTCCTTTCACAGTAGATTAGACGGGATTTGGCGAAAAAAGTTCACCGCAATTTCCGCTCAAAAATCGACAAAAGTGTCAAAGCACGGACACCGACCTCAGGGCGATAGCCGCTCGAGCTTCCACATGCCATCCGGCTGCCGCGAATATTGAATGCGATCGTGCAGACGATTCGGACGCCCCTGCCAAAACTCGATCGTCTCCGGCTTCAGCACGAAACCACCCCACGTCGGCGGCAGCGGCACTTCAGCGCCGCGATAACGCTCAGTGACCTCGTCGAGCCGCGCTTCGAGCCAGTCGCGATCCGGCACGACGCTGCTCTGCGTGGAAGCCCACGCGCCAAGCTGGCTGCCAACCGGGCGCGAATGAAAATAAGCGTCCGATTCCTCGCGCGAAACTCTTTCGAGAGCGCCCGCGATGCAGACCTGGCGCTCGAGCGGCGCCCAGAAAAAATTCAGCGCCGCACGTGGATTCGCCTCGAGTTGCCGACCTTTGCGGCTCGCGTAATTTGTAAAAAACAAAAACCCGCGCTCGTCGAAACCTTTCAGCAACATCACACGCGCAGTCGGTTTTCCATCCGGCGTGCATGTCGCGAGCGTCATCGCGTTTGCCTCGGCCGGTTGCACCGCAACTGCTTCCTCGAACCATTTCCCAAATTGCCGCATCGGATCGGAATCGACGTCCGCTTTGCGCAAGCCGCGCAGCGTGTATTCTTTTCGCAGCGCCGCGACGTCGATCGTCGAAAGTTTTGCGCTCATTGATGGCGGCTTTGCAGTTCGTTGTAGGTAATCGGATGGCCGGTCTGCGCAGCGACGCGATCGGCCTGGAGATCGATTTTCAGATCGCGTCCAAACACGCGCCGATACGCACGATGAATCTCCTCCGGCGTGAACGTCGCGAGCCGCGGATCATTCAAAAATGATTTGATCGTGCCCGCGTAAGCGTTGCCCGTGAGTTGTCCGTCGCGCCAGCGCGTGAATTCGCGGCAAAGCGCGTTGTAACGGTCGAACGCGAGTTGCTCCGGATCGCGTCGCGCGGATGCGGCATCGCGGCCGAGTTGCTCCGTCACGATTTTTCCATTGATACTCAGCGTGTCGCCGATGAGCGACATGCCGACCGGCTTGAAAGGGCTGTATTGATTTTGCAGTGCGAGAAACGCGTTCGTCTTTTCCGTGGTGCCGAAATCGGGATCTTCGTAACGCGCCGCGCTCTCAATGACGTTGCGCAAATCGCCTTGCTCGACCGGCAGCTTCGTCAGCGCCGTTTGCAAAAATTCACGGCGAGCGTGCCGCTGGCCTTCCGTAAAATCACCCGGCATCGGCTTCGTCAAATAATCGCCCGCAATTTCCAACACAAGCCGCTGCACCGCGTCATCAGCGGGCGCGACCGGCGCGGCTGTCGCATTTGTGCGCAGCAAATATTCCGCGATCTGGCGCGGAAACAGACACTGCAGAATCTCGAATTTCTCCGGAGCTTCGGCGCGAACTTGATCGAGTCGCGCGATCTGCTCGGTCGTGAGCCGGTCACCGAGCGTCTGCGTCGTGTATTGCGGCTCGAGGTAAAGTGATACGTCGTGCGCCGCATTCGTGCGGAGTTCGATGTTAAGAGGACCGGCCTGTCGTAAAGTCGCGATGCTCATCGGCAAGTCCGCCGCACGCATGGACAAAACTCCCACTGCAAAAATGAAAAGTGCGCTACGCCACATGCGCGTTATGGTTTTTCGCATTCGTCAAAATGCGTCAAGCGCAAACGCGCAAATCAATAAGTTCCGCGCGTTACGCCGAGCTGCGACTGCGCCTTGAGTTGCCGCCACAAGCCCTCTCCGCCGCATTCGCCTCGCAGGAGCGCTTGATAAGCGCCGATGATTTGCCGCGTCTCGTCCGCCGTTTCCTCCAGCAGCTCGATGCGAAAACAGTGCAGTCCTGCACGTTTCAAATCGGAGAAAAAGCGCGCGCCGGTTTGCGCTACGGCATTAAACAACGTGTTCCGGCAGCCGACATCCGCGCGCAGCGGATGCTCGATTCCGACGCGGTCACGCAAATGCACGCGATGCTTTTCGCACGGGCGTCCGCAGTCGAGAAAAGAGGTGCCGTCCGACATGAATGCCGCAAATACGCAGTGCTCCATGTGAAACATCGGCATGTGCTGGTGAATCGTTAGTTCGAACCACCCGCCCGGAGCGCGCGCGAGCAGCGCAAGCACTTGATCGATGTTTAAATCGTAGGAAATCGTAAGCCGATCGAATCCGCGCTCGATGAAATGTCGCGCCGTCAGCGGATTCGCGACGTTTAGCGAAAAATCGCCGACTTTGCGCAGCGGACTTTCGCGAAAAAAATCAATCGCGCCGAGATTGCGAATCAGCACGCCGTCGGGCGCGGCATTCTCGATCAATTTGAAAAAGCCCTGCTCACCCGCCTTTTGAATGCGCGGCGTCGCGAGGAAAATTCTCGCGTTTGCGCGGCGCACCGTTTCGACCGCGTCTTTGTAGCGACGGATATCCTCGAAATCGACGTAGAGCGTTTCCACGCCGCACGCGAGCGCCGCTTCGATTTGCTCCTGCGTGCGGCAGAGAACGAAAAGCTCCGTTGCTTTCGCTTCCTCGTTTTGTTGAATCGGGCAAATCTCGGAAACCGGTTTTTCGATTTCGCGGCGTGTTATTTTCCGTTCCGCTTGGAGTCGAAAAACAAGCTCCCGACGCAAACGGTTCAGTTCACCGATCGGCAAAATTACTTCGCCTTCGAGCTCGTTGCGCAATTCGCCGAGCATAAAAACACTGTCGCCAAAACGCCCGAGATGTTCGCGCAATTTTTCCGTTGTTAACGGTGCAGTGCGCGCAACGACGAGCGGGATTTGCGAATTCACGCGCAATCCATTTGCTTCGATGACAAGCGACTCGCTTGCGCTTCCTGCAACGCACAAATCGACGCGGACTTTTTTTCGCGGCGGGATTTTGCCGCTGAAAGATTCGCGCAGCCGTTTGTTTAAAACCGGATCATCCGTTTTCCAAACGCGATCGCCGGCCGTGAGCTGCGAAAAATCAATGTGCCGGTGCTTGAAAAACAAGCGGCTGCCCTTGACCTCGAAAATGCGCCCGCCCTGCTCGTGGTTCGTGTCGCCACCGGTGTCGAAGACGATTCCGTCGCCGGGCGCGAGCGCGATTTTTGCGTCGATCTCGACGAAATCTTTTCCGACATGCGCGATCGTGCCGGCGAATGGTCCGCGTTTTTTGCCGAAGCGTGCGGAGACGAGCCGCTGGTGATTGACGCCGTGCATCCAGCCGCTGAACAGGCCGCGCGAAAAGGTCATCTCGAGATGGTAGCGATCGGTGTCGGAAACAGCGTTCTCGTGATGCGCGAGGGCAGCGTCTATGGCTTTGCGGTAAACCTGCGTGACCGCCGCCACATATTCGGGCGACTTCAGCCGGCCTTCGATTTTGAAACTGACGACGCCGAGCTCGATGAGCCGCGGAATTTCATCAACCGCCGCGAGGTCCTGCGGCGAAAGCAGGTAGCGCCGTTTGCCGAGATCGCGTAGCGCGCCATCGACAATCAATTCGTAAGGCATACGGCACGCCTGCGCGCATTCGCCGCGGTTTGCGCTGCGCTGGCCGAGCGACTCGCTTGTTAAACACTGGCCGGAATACGCAACGCACAATGCACCGTGAACAAAAACCTCCAGCGGCATTGCACGATCGAATTTCTCCAGTTCGCGCAGCGACAGCTCGCGCGCGAGCACCACACGCTCGATGCCGAGTTCCTGCGCAAAACGCGCGCCTTCCGGCGAGGTGATCGTCATTTGCGTGGACGCGTGAATCGGCAAATCCGGCGTGATTTCCCGCGCGAGCCGCACGAGGCCGACATCCTGCACGATCAATGCATCGACTTGCGCTCTGCTTAACAATCGCAACTGCTCCGCCGCGGCGTCAAGTTCGTCGGTAAACACGAGCGTGTTGAACGCGACGTAAGCTTTCACGCCGTGCGTGTGGCAAAAATCAACGACACGCGGCAACTCCTCCTCGGAAAAATTGTCCGCGCGCATTCTTGCGTTGAATCGCGGCAGCCCAAAATAGATTGCGTCCGCGCCGTTTGCGACGGCGGCGCGGGCGCAATCCCAGTTTCCGGCGGGCGCGAGAAGTTCGGGTTCCATGGGCGGGCGGTGAAGGTAACACAGTTTCGCACCAGCGCGAGATTCGACGCGCCATACGCAAACTTGCGAACGCGTTTCCAGCGCTCTTTCTCTGTGGCAGAAAGGCTTTGGCGTGAACGGCACATAGCCTGCTTTGTCAAGCGCGGGAACTTTTCCCGTGAATGCTTAAAGAAGACGTTGATTCCCTACTCTCCTCGATGATCGAAAGCGCCGACGGCGTTTCCGATCTGTTTTTCGTTGTCGGTAAACCGCCCCAAGTCGAGGTCTTCGGAAAATTGAAAGCGTATCCCGACGACTCGCCCGCAGCGATGCTGTCACCTAACAAAACTGAGGAATTGTCGGTCTTTTTAATGAATGGCGTCGAGCGCTTGCACCGCGATCTCGCGACGCTCGGTGCGTGCGATTGCAGTTACGCGATTCCCGGCTTCGCGCGCTTTCGCGTGAATATCTTCAAGCAAAACGGCAATCACGCGATCGTGATGCGCAAGCTGAACTCGGCGATTCCGACTATGGAAAAGCTCGGGTTGCAGCCGGTTTTTAGTGAAATCATCAAAGAGAAAAACGGCATCATCTTCGTCACCGGCGCGACCGGCAGCGGCAAAACGACTACACTCGCCGCGATGCTGAATGAGCTGAACCAGACGCAGGAATTTCACATCGTCACGCTCGAGGATCCGATTGAATTCATGCATCCGCACGCGAAGGCGACGTTCAGCCAGCGCGAACTCGGACGCGATTTTTCGGAATTTGCGCAGGGCCTGCGATCCGCACTGCGACAGGCGCCGAAGGTGATTCTCGTCGGCGAAATTCGCGACCGCGAGACGATGGAAATCGCGCTCACCGCCGCGGAGACCGGGCACGTTGTTTACAGCACGTTGCACACGATAAACGCCGGCCAATCCATCAACCGCATCCTTGGCATGTTCACGAAAGATGAAGAACAGCAAGTGCGCGAGCGCCTCGCCGACACGCTGCGCTACATCGTCAGCCAGCGGCTCATCAGCAAGGTCGGCGGCGGCCGCATCATGATCAACGAAATCCTTGGCAGCAATCTCCGCACGCGCGAGACGCTGTTGCTCGGCGAGTCCGATGGCAAGACATTCGCGGATATCATCGAGGCGAGCAATCCGTATGGCTGGCAGACATTCGACCAGGCGCTGATCGACGCGTTTTCAAAAGGGCTGATCACCGAGGAAACCGCGCGCATTTTTGCGACGAGCAAAAGCAAAGTCAGCCACGGCCTCGATGCGGCGAAGAAGATTTTGCGTCCGGAAGATAACGCCATTCCATCCGGCTTTAAGCTCATGTCACATGGTGGCTAAAGCCGAATGGAGCGGCGAAATTTTCGTCGTTCGTATTACTCGGCTAATTCGGCGAGTCCCATCGAAAGCTCCGCATCGCTCGCTTTCGCTGTCGCCATCTTCGCGCAACTGATCAGCACACCGGCGACGATGAGATAGCTCACGGCGACAACCGGCGTTTGCGCGATGCCGATTTTTTCTCCGTGCATAAATCCGAAGAACGTCAGCACCGAGCCGGCGAACGCGAAGCCGGAAGCCTTGAGGAAATTGCGATCGATGATGCAAACGGCAATCGCGCCGAGAATCAGGCCGCCGAGGATCGAGCCGCCGCCCATGATTTTCAAACCATCGTATAACAGGCCGTTGCCAGCCATTTTTCCGACGAGCTCGGATGAAACCTCGAATATGCCAACCGATGCGAGCACCTGGCCAATGCATGTGACGGTCCAGTTCGCGAGGTGCGGCGTGAGCGAGAGGACGATTGCAGGCGCGTGGCTTTTCGGCGTTTCCTGAAATGCCTGCGAGCCGATGAGCATGCCGATGTAGAGCAGGATCGGCAGGATCGCGACCTTCGGGATGAACGCAAGCATCACGGAAATCGTGCCGAACCAGCAGAGCAGAATCACCATCAGGCCGGTTGCGGCAGAATAACCGATGCGGCCGCCCATTGCTTTCCAGCCGGGATGACCGATGTAAACCGCATTGATGAATGGGTTGCCCATCATGCAACCGATCAGGCTGACGACGCCGTCTGCGGTCAGCACGCGCGTTGTCGGAAAGCTGTCGCCGGCGACTGCGGCGCTTTCGACGTTATCCATCGCCTCGACGAGATCGTAAATGCCGAACGGAATCGCAGTGACGAGGATCGTGCCGAGGAATTCAAAGCCTCCGAACGTATGTTTAAACGCAGGTAACGGAATGTGAAAACCGAAATTTGTCACGGAATCGGCGAGGCCTTTCACGTTCAATCCGCCGTAGCCGAATCCGAACGCGTTGGAAGCCCACGCGATCACGGTTCCGACCGCGATGGCGACAAGCCCGGCGGGAATGCCACGATATTTCACGCCGCCAAACCAGCTCAGCAAAATAATCGCGAAGCACGTGAATCCAATCACCGGCGTCATGAGCATCTCAAGCGCCGGTTTCATCGAAATGAACGTGATCGACACCCCCGCGAGCGTGCCGAGCAGCGCAGCGCGCGGCGTGATTTTCCGAATGATCGGCGCGATAAATCCGCCCGCCATTAACACGAAGCTCTGGACGAAAACCCATGTCAGTCCGGCTTCCCAGCCTTTGATCGGATCGCCCGTTTTCAGCGCAATCGGCAGCATGATTACAAACACAACGATGAACATGTGCGGCACGCTAATTCCCGACGGCAGCGCGCACACATCGTCGCGTCCGGTTTTCTTCGCGAGCCTGTAGGCGAGCCACGCGTAGTAAAATGTCGAGAGGCACATCATCAGCCCCGTGGCCGGCAGGATGCGCCCGAAGACGAGATCGTCGGGCATTTTCAAAACGAACCGCAGGAGCGCGGTCAGCGTGAGCAGGTTGACGAGGATGTTTGTGCCGAAGCCGAAGAAGGCGTTCCAGTCTCCGGGCGACCATAGTTTGGGTTTTGTATTCATGTTTGGGTGTATTTGCTTTTGTTTAACTGAGCGCTGAGAGGATTTTCGCCGAATGCGTGACCCATCCGAAGATGCCGCCTTGCGCCTTGATCATCTTCAGCCCCGCTTCGTGGAACTCGGGAAAATACGAACCAACGCAGTCTTCGGGCACGAGGCATTCGTAGCCGCGGTCGTTGGCTTCGCGGACGGTGGTGTTGACGCAGACTTCGGTTGTCACACCTGTGACGACGAGCTGTTCAATGCCGCGATTTTGCAGGATCGCATGCAGGTCCGTCGCAAAAAAAGCGCCCTTGCCCGGTTTGTCGATCACCGGCTCGCCCGACTGCGGATAAAGCTCCGCGATGATGTCGTGCCCGTCTTCGCCGCGAACCAAAATGCGGCCCATCGGCCCGAGGTCGCCTATCGTTTTCTCGCTGCGACCGCGCGCTTTTTTCGCCGGCGGAAGATCCGCGAGATCGCCGCGATGTCCTTCGCGCGTATGCAACACCTGCAACCCGGCGCCACGCCAGGCGGCGAGCAACGCTTTGTTCGGCTCGATTGTCCGCCGCAATTGCGACACGTCATTGCCGAGCATCTCGCCGAAACCGCCCGGCTCGAGAAAATCGCGCTGCATGTCGATGATCAGGAGCGCACATTTCTGCGGCACGAAATCGAACGCGTAAGGTTCCGCGTCGATGCTTTTGGTTCCATTCGGTTGCGTCATGGCTCGAAGTCGAACGCTCCCTTAGCGTGCACCGTGCCATGAATTTTAACGCACGCGGATTGCGCTGCTTGCTAGCGACTTAAAAATGTTGCCGCATCTGTGGAAGCGAAGTTCGCCGCGTTTGCCGCTGTTTCAATTGTTGCAGCGCGACACATTTGAAGCAGCGCAAACCGACAACGCCGCGCGAATCCCTTTTTGCACAAAAAGAGGAGTTCGAATGAAAATGAAAATCGTGTTGCTGGCCGTCAGCCTTCCCGTCACCGCCTTTGCAGGCGCGGACACAATCACCGTTTCGCCACCGCAAGGACCGGCTATTACCGCATTTAAACCCGCGGAAAAATCGACGATCGCCGTCTATTCACGCGGGCACACGGTCGGCTCGCAGTTTCAGGAGCAGCCGCAAACGCAGCAGAGATTGATGTCCGTCGGAAACGGCATTGCGGTCACCGTCGAGGTTCCAAATCCGTAACGCCGCTTAGCGCCACTGCTCGATCAATTCGAGCAAGGTGCGGACGCCGAAACCGGTCGCGCCGCGCGCAAAATCGCCGCGGTCCTTCGTGATGTTCGCGACGTGCGCGATGTCGAGATGCGCCCATGGCGTTTCCTCCGCGAACGCTTTCAAAAACGCCGCCGCGGTGCATGCGCCGCCGAGGCGTCCGCCGCTATTCTTGATCAATGCGATGTCGCTTTTGATCTGGTCGGTGTATTCGTCGAAGAGCGGCATCGGCCAGAGGCGTTCGCCGGTTTTTTCGGATGCGGATAGGAGCGCATTTCTTAAATCGTCATCGGTCGCCCACAAACCGGCGGCGTAATCGCCGAGCGCGACTCCGCACGCGCCGGTGAGCGTGGCGAGGTCGATGATCGCGGCGGCGCGTAGATCTTTCCGCGCGTAAGCGATCGCATCGGCGAGCACCACGCGGCCCTCGGCGTCGGTGTTGACGATCTCGATGTGTTTGCCGTCGTAAGTCGTGACGATATCGCCAGGCCGATATGCTGCGGAGGATGGCATGTTTTCGGCGGCGGCGATCACCCCGACGACGTTGCGTTTTACGCCGAGTTCCGCCAGTCCCAGCATCGCGCCGAGCACGGCCATGCCACCCGATTTGTCGAAGATCATCTCTTCCATGCCTGACGCCGACTTGATCGAAATGCCGCCGGTATCGAACGTGATCGCCTTGCCGACGAGTGCGATCGGTTTTTGCGAAACCGGCCCGCCGCGATGCTCGAGCACGATGAGCCGCGGCGAATTCGCGCTCCCTTTGCCGACAGCGAGGATGCCGCCGAATTTGCCCGCATGCAGCGCGCGCTCGTCGAAAATCTTCACGCGCAATTTCGCGCGTTTCGCCAGCTTCTGCGCTTCCTGCGCGAGCGTTGCGGGGAAAATCACGTTGCCCGGTTCGTTGCCGATGCTGCGCGCGTAGTTCGTCGCCTCCGCCAGCGCGGCACCGCGTGCGCCGGCGCGTTTGGCGGCGGCGAGATCGCTTTTGGTTACGACCAAAGCCAGCGACGCCATCGCGGTAGTTTTCTTTTCCTTGAACTTCTCGAAGCGATAATCGGCCAGCAGCGCGCCTTCGATGGCGCTCGCGACAAACTGCTGCCAACCGTTCAGGTCGAACACTGCGCTGCCGATGCCGCGTTTCTTCAAATGCATGATCGCCGCTCCCGCTGCGGAACGCACTGTGTGCGCGGTCACCTTGTCTCGGTCGCCGAGGCCGACGAACAAATACGGCGGCATATACGTCGGCAGCAGCGTGTTTGGCGCTCCGAACCAGTCGCCTTCCGATGACTCCAGCGGCGTCTTGTCGCGTTCTTCTTTCGTCAGAAAGCGGATAAACGTCTCCGTGCGCCCGACGTCCGAATAGGTGCGGAAACTGATCTTCACAACTGCACGACGCGCGCGGTGTGAATGTCCTCCACCGCGAGCAGCTTCTCCAGCAGCTCGGGTTGCGGGCGCGTGTCGAGGTTGAGCACCGTGAGCGCTTCGCCGCCAATCGTATCGCGGCTCAGCGACATGCCGGCGATGTTCACCTTGTGGTCGCCCATCATCGAGCCGACCAGCCCGACGATGCCCGGCCGGTCGCGATTCTCGAGGAGCAAAATGACGCCGCTCGGCGTCGCCTCGACCATCCGGCTGTTGACGCGCACGATGCGCGGTTCGTTCTTTGCGCCGAAGAATGTGCCGCCGACAGACACCTTCGAGTCGCCGCTGAATACAGCGACGTGCAGCCACTCGTTAAAGTCCGTCTGCTCGCTGGACTTGATTTCCTCGACTTCCAGGCCGAGCGACGCGGCTTTCGACCGCGCGTTGACGCTGTTGACTTCCTCGCCGCCGGCGTGCTTGAGGAAACCGGTGAGCACCGCGCGCGTGATCGCGTCGGTGGGCAGTTCGTTCGCCTTGCCGCCGTAGGTAATGACGATGCGGTCGTTGCGGTTCGGCGCGAGCTGTGCGACGAAGCGACCGAGCTTGTCGCCGAGCGCGAGATACGGTTTCACCACCGCGAACGTCTTCGCGTCGATGCTCGGCATGTTGACCGCGTTGCGGATTTCCCCTTCCAGCAACGCGGCGCGAATCGCCTGCGCGATCTCGATGCCGACGCTCTCCTGCGCCTCGGCGGTCGATGCGCCGAGATGCGGCGTTAACACGATGTTTGGCAAATCACGCAGCGCGAAATCCGCCGGCGGCGGTTCCGTCTCGTAAACATCCAGCGCCGCCGCGGCGACCTGTTTGCTCTTGAGCGCATCGAGCAGCGCCGCTTCGTCGATGAGCCCGCCGCGCGCGCAATTCACGATGCGCACGCCCTTCTTCATTTTCGCGATCGCCGCCGCGTCGATCATGTGATGCGTCTCCGGCGTCGCCGGCATGTGCAGCGTGATGAAATCGGCGCGCGGCCAGATCTCCGCGAGATCCTCGATCAGCTCCACCTGCAAACTGCGTGCGCGCGTTTGCGAGAGATACGGATCGTAAGCGATCACACGCATGCCGAACGCCATCGCCCGGCGCGCAACCTCCGTGCCGATGCGGCCCATACCGAGGATGGCCAGCGTCTTGTTGTAAAGCTCCACGCCTTCAAAGCTCTTGCGGTCCCACTTGCCGGCCTTCACCGTCGCATGCGCCTGCGGGATGTGGCGCGCGAGCGACACGAGCAGCGAAAACGCGTGCTCCGCCGTCGAGATCGTATTCCCGCCCGGCGTATTCATCACGATGATCCCGCGTTTGGTCGCCGCCTCGACATCGACGTTATCCACGCCGACACCGGCGCGTCCGATGACTTTCAAATTAGTCGCCGCTTCGATGAGTTTCGCGGTCGCCTTCGTCTGCGAGCGCACGACCAGCGCGGAGAATTGCGGGATGATCTCAATGAGCGCGTCTTCTTTGAGCCCGGTCTTGACGGTAACATCGAGCTCGCCATTGCCGCGCAATTCATTCACGCCGCTTTCGGACACAGGATCAGCAACAAGGACTTTAGGAATTTCCATGGGAACGGGGACGTTAGTTTTCGCGCGCCCGAGCGTCAAGAATTGCTGATTGCCATTCGAGACCTCGCCGGGTGTGCGCTCAATTCTGCATTCTGCATCGGGATTCCGACTCCCCCTTCCAGCTCCAGCGCGAAAGCCCCCATCAATCCCGACGGCCCCCTCCGGCCTCAGCGGGAGGTCCCCGGCAACTCCGACGACCCCTTCCGGCTTCAGCCGGAAGCCCCCGTCAATCCCGACGACCCATTTCCCGTCCAGCCGGAAGCCCCCGTCGGTCCCGACGACCCCTTTCCGGTGGCGGAGAAGTGGGTCGTCGGCGCTGTTTGGTATTTAAACTGGACAATTTCACCACCATTCCGGTCACAAATCTGCCATTTGCGCAAAAATCGCCAAATTTTCAGCACTTCGCGTGATTTAGCCGTTCAGGGTGCTGACGGGGGAACGTTCTTTCACCATACTGCGCGCTTCGAGCCAATGTGCTGCCCGGATGGTTTTCCCTCGCTACGGCGTGGTAATCTCGCGGACGTAGACGTTAATCTGGCCATCTGCGCCGCGGCGCACGTCGGTGACCTGAAATGGCCGCGCTTCGTCGCGCGCGAAGGTGCTGCCCTCGGGCGGAGGCTGCGCGCCGACGGGGAACTCGACGATGACACGGGTGCTCCCCTGCCCGCGCACGAGTCCGGAGGTTGCGCCTTGCGGACGCAGCACGGCGCGGTTTTCGCCGGAGGCGGTGACGACGAATTGTCCGCGCAAATAGACGCGTTCGCCGCCGACTCCGCCGTCGGCGAGCTGCGGCGCATCGCCCGGATCGACAACGCGGCCGCGCGGGATCTGGCCGGGCGGGTAAACGCGCCATGAGCCGGGGACGTTTTGCTGGAGGTTCGGCGCAGGTGCGGATTGCAGGAATGGCGTGAGCGGGACGCCCTGCGGCGAGACGGGCAGCGGCGTGGCAGCGGTAATTTGCGGCGGAGCCTGTCGCGGCGAGATGGCGGGAGCGGGCCGGGGTGAATTCATCGCGAGTGCGAAGCTCGGCGCGGGCACGGCTTTCACGATCGCAGGCGTCTGCGCGGTTTTGGCGATTGCGGGTGTCGCCGCGCCTTTCGGCGTGGTTTTGGCGAGCGGTTTAGGCGTGGGCGATTCGACCGGCACTTCCGGCGCAGGCGCGGCGTCCATCCGAACGAGTTCCTCGTAGGAAGGTGTCGCCGATGCGGCTGCGACCGGTGCCTGCATCGCGCTCGCTTCCGGCGCGGTCTTCTTTTTGTAATCGGCGAAGGTCTTGAGCGCTTCCTCAAGGGCCTGCGTCTTCACGATCGGCAATCCATTTTCGAGATTGAGCGTCGGCGGCGGCTCGAGGCTGAAGGTGCCCGAGCCTTGTTTCAGCGCGTAGGTGCCGTAGAGCAGCGGCACGACGGTGAACTGCAGGCTGCCGTTAAACAATCGCTCGATGTGGACGATTGCGGCGAGGTCGAGTGTGCGCTCGAGTTTCACGTCGAGTCCGGTCTGGAGCATCTTGCGCAGCACCGGCACGTTCTTTTGCTCCGCGGTGTAAACGTGCTCGATGAGCACCTGCGGAAAGTCGACCGACTGCGCGACCGCGACGACGCCGGACGGGAAGACGTCGTCCGGTTTCAGCTCGTAATTGTCGAGGATGTTGAAACGGCCGACGACATACGGGACGAGTTTTTTCGTGGCCGAATAATTGCCGAGATAATCGCGCAGCAACTGGTCGTTTTCATTCTGCAACTGCAACCGCGAGTAAACCGAGTAGCGCTCGTAGAGCTTCTGCGCGCTGAGGAATTCGCCCGCCGGCGCGGCGGTGAGCTCGAAGCGTTTCGGCGCTTCGATTTTGTGCAGCTTCTTTAAAATCCTGTAGCTGTCCGGTCGCTCCGGATGGCCAAAGATGTAGAAGCTGCCGAGCCAGCACGCGAACGCAAAACCGGTCAGCAGCAAAATGAAAATGGTCCACGCGAAGAGATGGTCGCGGCGCGGCGGCGCGTCGAATTCGCGCGTGAGAAGATCGTCTTCCATTTACAATGCGACAGCCGCCGGGCTAGTGCTGATGCGCCTCGCCGCTCTCGAATGAAGTCCCGCAGCCGCAGCTGCGCGATGCGTTCGGGTTGTTGATGCGAAAGCCCGCGCCGCTGAGTCCGTCGGTAAAATCGATCGTCGAGCCGTTGAGATATTTCGCGCTGAATTCATCGACGAACACCTGCACGCCTTCACGCTCGATCACCTCGTCGCCTTCCTTTTGGAAATCGAGCGCCATTCCGTATTGCATCCCGGCGCAGCCGCCGGCCTCGACGAAAATGCGCAGGCCTTTGTTTGCGCTGTCGGGATGCTCGGCGATTAGGATTTGCAAATGTTTAGCAGCAGTGTCCGTAACGGTGATCATGGGCTGGTGCAAATTATCGGATGCAGCCGGTGGAGTCAAACCGGCGCGGGAAATTGGCTTGGCTGCTGCGCAGCGGCGCGTTAACAGACGTTTCGCCGATGAAAATGCCCCACGAAATCGAGATCCGCAAAGATGTCAAAACGAAAACCGCCCCAATTACTTTGAGCAAAACGGGTGGTGTTTTTCCGATTGTTTTAAATTGAGCAGGCTTGGCAAGTCGCGGACTTGGCCTACACTGCGCGCCGCATGATTTACACGTTTGTCGATTTGCGCACGACCGGATTCGTTGTCGGGATTTTGCTGATCGTGCTGCACGGCGTGGCGATTTTGCACGGAGCGACCGTGCGCGGCTGGCTGAAGACGTTTCCCCGCTCAAAGACAATGGGGACGGTGCTGCTCGCGATCGATGCGATTTGGGCGTTTATGATGATGGCGAACATGGATCTCGGCGAGTTCAGCAGTTACCGCAAAGCGCTGCTGGTTTTGATTCCAGTCGCCGCGATTCTCACACTGAAATTTGTCGACGAATTTCTCGCGGTGCGTTCGCTCGGGATGCTGATGCTGCTCGCGGCGGAGCCGTTACTGGAAGCGGCTTTTTTACGTCCGGAAAAAACGCGGCTGTTGCTGGTCGTGCTCGCTTACGCGTGGGCGGTGCTCGGGATGTTTTACGTCGGCACGCCTTACGTTTTACGCAACCAGATCGATTGGTTGCAAAAGTCCGATACGCGCTGGCGGGTGGCGACGTTTGCCGGGCTGCTCTATGGCGTCGCGGTGCTTATTTCTGCTGCGACACAATATCGTTCAGCTTAAAGATCGGCAGGAACATCGCGATGACGATGCCGCCGACGATCACGCCGAGCACAACGATAAGCAACGGCTCGATCAACGATGTGAGCGCGTCGAGCAATGCCTCGATTTCCTCGTCCCAAAAGTCGGCCATTTTTTCGAGCATCACGTCGATTTTGCCCGTCGCCTCGCCTGCCGCGACCATGCGCAGAAGCATCGGCGGAAAGATTGCCTGCTTCGTCAGCGCGGTCGTGAGCTGATCGCCTTTTTCGACATCGACGGCCACGGCTTTGATGGCGTGCTCGATCATCATGTTGCCGGATGTTTCACCGACGATGTCCATGACTTCGAGGATCGGCACGCCGGAACGGATGAGCTGCGCGAATGTGCGAGCGAAGCGGGTCATGCAGATTTTGTGGATGAGCGGTCCGAAAATCGGGAGCTTGAGTTTCCATTTATCCCATACTTCGCGTCCCTGTTTCGTCTGCAAAATGTAGCGGATGCCGAAAATCACGCCGCCGATGATGGCGACGAGAAAATACCAGTTGCCGCGGATAAAGTCGCTCAGATCGATGAGGAATTGCGTCGGCGCCGGGAGCTTCGCGCCGAAGTCGGCGAAGATTTGGCCGAACACAGGCACGACGCGGACGATCAAAAATGTTGTGATCGCCATCGCGATGCAAATGACGATGACCGGATACGTCATTGCGGATTTGACTTTCTTTTTCAGTCGCGCGGCAGCCTCGAGGAAGCCGGCGAGACGGTCGAGAATCTCCGCAATGAGACCGCCGGATTCGCCCGCTTTGACCATCGCTGTGTAGAGGCGATTGAAAACTTTCGGGTGCTTCGAGATCGCGTCGTGAAACGAATCGCCGCCTTGCACACGCGCGCTGAGGTCGCCGATGACGCGCTTGAGGCCGATTTGTTTTTTTGGATCGCACTGCTCGTAAAGCGCGGTGAGCGCGCTCACGAGCGGCAGGCCGGCGTCGATCATGGTCGCAAGCTGGCGCGTAAAAAGAACAAGGTCCGTTTCGTTCACGCTGCCGAGCCGGCGCGTGGTTTTGCTCCCGGCTTTTTGCTGGATGGAGAGCACCATCAAGCCGCGCGTCATCAACGTGTTGATGGCGTTGTCTTCGTTGATCGCGTCCTGGACGCCGGCGACCGTTTTTCCGGCGGCGTCTCGGGCTTGGTAGGCAAATGTCAGCATGGCAGTCGCATCTGCAAAAGCACGTGCGATGCCACTACTCGATTAGTATGCGAGTAAATTCTTGCGATAAACTGCTTGCCAACACCGAAAAGCTGGCGATACTTCGCAGTTCCAAATTTTATGGCAACCGCAGAGACGACCAAAGACATTTCGAGCTTTCAGATGCACGAGAAAGATACCGGCAGCGCCGACGTGCAAATCGCTCTTTTGACGCAACGGATTAACCAGCTCACCGACCACCTCAAATCGCACGCGAAAGATCATAGCTCGCGCCGCGGTTTGCTGAAAATGGTCGCCAGGCGCCGCAGCCTTCTCGACTACCTGAAGCGCACGGAGGCCGACCGCTACAAAGCGGTTCTCGAAAAGCTGAACCTGCGCAAGTAACGAATTTCGGCCCCGGACGTTTCCGGGGCCGATTTATTTCCGCCGGTCATTCACCGGCGGATCAAACCAAAACCACAACAAAGCCGGCACCGCACGCGGCAAATTAGGAATTAAGAATTATGAATTAAGAAGTTCGCTCAATGCGCCGACTTTTTAATTCTTAATTCATAATTCTTAATTTTTGCCTGCGGTGTCGCATTTATACACATGCATCACACCGTATCGAGCCTCGTTGGCTCCCATGAAATCACCATCGAAACTGGCAAACTCGCCAAACTCGCCGATGGTGCAGTCACAGTCCGCAGCGGCGACACGATCATTCTTGTCAGCGCTGTCTCCGCAACCGCAATCAAGGAAGGCCAGGATTTTTTTCCGCTGACCGTTGATTACCGCGAAAAAGCAGCCGCAGTCGGCAAAATCCCAGGCGGCTATTTCAAGCGCGAAGGTCGCCCGAGTGAAAAGGAAATCCTCACCGCACGCATGACCGACCGTCCGCTGCGCCCGCTCTTCCCGAAAGGCTATCTTTATGACACGCAAATCATGGGCGTGTTGCTCAGCGCCGATGGCGAGCATGACCCGGACATTCTTTTCATCAATGGCGCGAGCGCGGCACTGATGGTCAGCGATATTCCGTTTAACGGACCGGTTGGCGCAGTGCGCGTCGGCCGCATTAACGGCCAGTTCGTCGTGAACCCGACGCATTCCGAGCGCGAAAACAGCGATTTGAATTTGGTTTACGTCGGCACGAAAAACGATGTCGTCATGATCGAAGGCGAAGCGGATGAATTGCCCGAGGAGGAATTCGTCAAGGCGCTGGAGTTTGCGCAAACGCAGGTGCAGGCGCTGATCGCCGCGCAGGAGGAACTCGCGCAGAAAGCCCCGAAGCCGAAACGCCAGGCGCCGCTTTTCGTCGTGAAAGACGAACTGCTCGAGATCGCGTATCAAGTCGCCGGCGACCGCATCGAAGCCGCGCTTTACACGCCGAGCAAAGTCGCGCGTCAAAAAGCCGTCGAAGTTTTGAAGACCGAAGTCAAAGATGCGATCCTCGCTAAACATCCGGCGGCCACTCCATTCGAGATTTCGTCGGCATTCGATTATCTGCAGAAAAAAGCGTTCCGTGTTTCCATCCTCGACCGCAAACAGCGCATGGATGGCCGTGGACTCGATGATATTCGTCAGTTGCACGCAGAAGTCGGTCTGCTCCCGCGCTCGCACGGTTCGGCGCTGTTCCAACGCGGCGAAACACAAGCGGTCGCGCTCGCGACGCTTGCACCTGCCGACGAAGGCCAGATGCTTGACGCTTATACCGGCGGTGAAAGCGAAAAACGCTTCATCCTGCATTATAACTTCCCGCCATTCAGCGTCGGCGAAACCGGCCGCACAGGCGGACTCAACCGCCGTGAAATCGGCCACGGCGCTCTTGCCGAGCGCTCGATCCTCGCCGTCATCCCGCCGGAAGATAAGTTCCCCTACGCCATCCGCGTCAGCAGCGAAGTCATGGAGTCAAACGGCTCGACCTCGATGGCGAGCGTCTGCTCCGGCGTCCTCGCGTTGATGGACGCAGGCGTGCCAATCAGGAAACCCGTAGCCGGCATCTCCGCCGGACTCGTCACTGAATTTAGCGCCGATGGCCGTCTCGAGCGTTACATCATGCTTACCGATATCATCGGCAGCGAAGATCACTTCGGCGATATGGACTGGAAACTTTGCGGCACCGACACGGGCGTCACCGGCTTCCAGCTCGACCTGAAACTTCCCGGCATCAGCCTCAAAATCATGACCGAGGCCGTCTATCGCGCCCGCGACGCGCGCATGAAAGTGCTCGACGTCATGAACGCAGCGCTCAACCAGCCCCGAGCGCAGCTCAGCAAATACGCGCCGCGCATCGAGACGCTGCAAATCCCGGTAGACAAAATCGGCATGCTCATCGGCCCCGGCGGCAAAACGATCAAAGGCATCACCGCAGAGACCGGCGCGGAGATTAACATCGAAGACAACGGCTCCGTGCACATCTACTCGAACAACGGCGAAAGCCTCGAGCGCGCGAAGCAAATCATCGCCGGCATGTTTAAGGAAATCGAGATCGGCGAGATGTATCACGGTCGCGTCGTCTCCACGAAAGAATTCGGCGCATTCGTCGAAGTCATGCCCGGCAAGGAAGGCCTCGTCCACATCTCCGAGCTTGCCGATTTCCGCGTCGGCAAGACTGAGGACGTCGTGAAAAACGGAGACATGGTTTGGGTCAAGTGCATCGGCATTGATGACAAAGGCCGCGTCAAACTCTCGCGCAAGGCCGCGATGAAAGAACGCAACGAAGTCGCCCAGCAAGTCTAAGCTCCAAATCCAGCTACAATCCGAAATCGCCGCTTTCGAAAGGAAGCGGCGATTTTTTTGATGGGCAGCCCTTACTGAATAGTAATAACCTGGTTCGGCGTAAGATCACCAAACCACTGCACACCTTCCTGCACCATCTGCCATTGGAAGTTATAGTTACCCGGCGTAGCAGGTGCTTTCACCGTGAAATTAAACGTATAACTGCTGCCGGATGGAACGCTAGTGCCAGCCGGCAGATAGACGCGTGCTTTACCCCACGTAGTATTGCTTGCAAGATTTTGCGAGCCGAGCCGATACGAAGTATCAGGCGTCCATGTTGCCGTGCCGGTGTTCAGCATCGTGACAGAGACATTGTAGGTCTGTCCGGCAGTCATCGTAGCAGGCACACTCTGACTAACAAAGCTGGCTGCGTTCTTCGGCAATCCGGCGACGTTCACAACTACATTCGACGGCAGCGCTCCGAACCATTCGACGCCATCCTGCACCATCTGCCATTGGAAGTTATAGTTGCCATTCGTAGCAGGAGCTTTCACCGTAAAATTAAAGGTGTAGCTGCCACCCGGAGCAACGCTGGTTCCGATCGGCAGGTAGACGCGTGCTTTACCCCACGTAGTGTTGCTTGCCAGGTTTTGTGAACCAAGCCGATAGGATTGATCCGGTGTCCATGTAGTCGTGCCGACGTTTTGCATCGTCACCGACACATTATAAGTCTGGCCCGGAATCATACTCGTTGGAACTGATTGCGAGACAAATGCCGCATCATTTGGGGCGGGCAGAACATTGATCTGCATATTTTTTGTGAGATCGCCAAACCACGCCACGGACTCATGAACCATTCGCCATTGGAAGTTATAGGATCCCGGTGTTGCCGGTGCAGTGATCGTGATTGGAATTGTAACTGTCGAACCGGGGCTCACCGAGCCCGGTAGATACGCGCGTGCACTACCCCATCCTTTGTTGTCCTGCGGATTCTGTGAACCAAGACGGTAATTCGAAGCTATAGTCCAGGTATTCAAGCCAACGTTTTTCATTGTCATCGAAACACTATATTTTCTACCCGCATACATCGTAGCAGGAACCTGCTGTGATACAAAAAGCGCAGCGTCGCTGACGACCTTCACCGGGACTAAAACATCGGGAGCCTGTGGACCGAACCAAGCCACACCATCCTGCACCATACGCCATTGAAAGTCATAGTTGCCCGCGGTCGCAGGTGCAGTCACGGTAAATGTGAATGTCGCGAGGTCCCCCTGCGATGCCGTTCCAGTAAGCTTCACGCGATTGAAACCCCAACGAATATTATCCTGCGCCGCCTGCGATCCGAGTCTGTATTTGCTCGCATCAGACCACGTATTCGTTCCCATGTTTCGCATGGTCACCGTGACGGTATAGCTCTGTCCTGCGATCATTGTTGATGGCACTGACTGCGAGATGAAAGCCGCAGAGTTAGCCGGAGCAGAGCTGACATTCAGCGAGGTCGCGGTAGTTGGGTTTCCAAATGCCTGGCCCGCATTCGCCATGATCCACTGGAAATTATAAGCCGATGGCGCGAAAGGCGCCGTAATGGTGAAGTTAAAAATAGTCGATGCGCCCGGTGCCACGGAAGATGTGAGCGGCACTGATGTAACATTCCAGTTGGATTTTACGGAATCATTGAAAGGAATCAGCGAGTAGCCGGTCGACCACGTATTAGTTCCCGTATTTTTCATCGTTACTGAGACATTGTAGGTAAGTCCGCCCACAATTGTATTCGGGATAGATTGGTTGACGAAATAAGCAAAGTCCGGCGGTGGCGTTACGCTGACTACGCTGAGTGTGCTCTGGCTGCCGAACGCTTGTCCAAGATCAGCCATTTTCCATTGGAAATTGTAGTTGCCCGATGTTGCCGGGTTAGTTGGGGGAGTTACCGGGAAGTTAAACGTGACGCTATCTCCCGTCGCTACGGTATTCGGCAGAGCTACGCTTGTAACTCCCCATGTGCCCAAGCCGTCCGCGGGAACCAGAACATAGTTGCCAGGTGTCCACGTATTAGTTCCCATGTTTCGCATCGTAACCGAAACATTGTAGGTTTGCCCCGCGACCATCGTGCTCGGAAGCGACTGCGCAATATACGCAGATGCATCCGGCAAAGGTTGCGCAACCGTCAGCGTGCTAGAGCTAACGACACCAAATCCGGTCGAATTTTGTGCCATCGACCACTGAAAGTCATAGGAACCTGGTGTGAGAGGTGCGGTAATGTTAAACGTAAAGGTCGCCATCTGGCCTGGCGCTACCGAAGAAGGCACTGAGACTGGAGTTACACTCCACGTCGACTTGATCGTATCATTCAAAGGAATCAACGAATAAGCATTGTCAGACGTCCACGTATTTGTCCCCATGTTCAGCATAGTTACGGAAACCGTATAAGTTTGCCCGCCAACAATTGTATCTGGAATGGATTGGCTGACAAAATAAGCGAAGTTGCCCGGCGGTGTTACACTAATACTAGTGTTCGGCGTTTGAGGTCCAAAGGTCTGGCCGGCATCCGAAAGCTGCCATTGGAAGTTATAGGTGCCGGAAGTCGATGGAGTAGTCGGTGGAGCAACTGCAAAGTTAATAGTTACACTATCGCCGGTGGCGACATTGTTTGGAATTGCGACGCTTGTGACGCCCCAAATATTTGAGCCATCTACCGTAACTAATGAGTAGCTTCCCGGCGCCCAAGTATTCGTTCCCATGTTTCGCATCGTGACTGAAACATTGGAACTCTGCCCTGCGGTCATTGTAGCAGGAACAGACTGGGAGATAAATGCAGCGGAATCGCCCGGTGGCTGGGTTACAGTGAGAGCTATGTTTGGGCTGGTTAATCCAAACTGCGCGTTATTTTGAGCCATTACCCATTGGAAGCTGTAGGGGCCTGCGGCGAACGGCGCCGTAATGTTAAAGTTAAAGGTGGCAGTGTTACCCGGAGCGACTGATGCGGGAACAGATACCGGCGACACATTCCATGTAGAAGCGATCGCATTACTAAATGGAATGAGTGAATAGCTATCCGATGTCCACGTATTCGTGCCCGTATTTTTCATCGTCACCGAAACAGAATAAGTCTGGCCGCCGATGATTGTATTCGGAATGGATTGGCTGACAAACTCCGCGAAGTCTGGTGGAGCGGAGACGTTCACGACTACATTCGTTGTTGGTGTGCCAAAAGCCTGGCCATTTTGCGCCATTTGCCATTGGAAGTTGTAGCTACCCGATGCGGTAGGAGCAGTCGCCGTAAAGTTAAAGGTCACGGTTTGACCGGGCGCTACGCTATACGGCAACGGCACGCTTGTAACTCCCCACGTGTTTGTGCCATCGGCGGGAATCAAGGAATAGTTATCCGTTGTCCATGTGACGTTGCCGGTGTTCATGATCGTGATTGACACGTTCTGCTGCTGTGCAAATTGCGTATCGACGGGCGGAGTTTGCGAACTAAGTGCCGAGCTAACTCCATTCGTGACGACCAATAGCGGGACATTCGGAGTGAGCGCGCCAAAGTATCCGACATCGTCCTGCGACATACCCCACTGAAAGTTGTAGTTACCAGGTGTGAGCGGAGCGGTGATGGCGAAGTTAAAGATCGCATTTTTCCCCGGCATGATAATCGAAGTCGGATAGATGGAATTTCCGCCGAAGCTGGTATTCTCAGCCGGATTTTGCGATGCTAACCTGTAGTTCGATGCAACCATCCACGGCGTGGTGCCTGTATTTAGCATCGCGATGGATACATTTTGGCTCGAACCGACGATCATCATCGTCGACGGAATTGTCTGCGAAACAAAGGCTGCGTTGTTGAAAGCCGGATTAGTCGGGTATAGAGGAACGGCTAGAAAGAATGTGCCGAGATCATTGTCGCCGCCGACATACGTTGTGCCGTAGAGATAACCATCCGGGCCTTGCACAAGTGGTGCGTCGGGATAGTTGCCGTCAGCGCCGCTGAATGAGTAAAGTAATGTATAGCTTCCAGCTGTGGAGATTGAGAAGACGGTGCCTGCATCCCCGGTGCCGCCTTCCGGCGTGGTGCCGTAAAGGTTTCCGTCTACACCTTGTATCAAGGCTGCAGATGGATAGCGGCCATTCGTTGAGTCGAATGAATACAAGGTCGAAAGAGAGCCGCTGGTAGTAAGACTAAACACCACGCCATAGTTATTGGTTCCACCGCCATAAGTAGTCCCATAGAGTTTTCCGTCGGCGGCAATGAGTAAGCCGGCATAGGAATACGCACCGGTGGTTGTGCCGTTGAAGCTTCCCAGAGTTAGAAAAGTAGCGCCGCCGGTTGACATCTTAAATACACTTCCGTAGCCGCTGGCACCGCCTTCGGATGTGGTGCCGTAAAGGTAGCCGTCCTTGCCTTGCACGAGATTTCCATATGGATAAGCGCCATTTGAGCCGATGAATGATTTGATTTTCGTATACACCCCGGCCTTGCTGATTCGATAGATTACGCCGAGATTGCTCGCGCCGCCGACGGACGTGGTTCCATACAAATAACCATCCGCACCTTCGATCAGTCCGCCAAGCGGTGAAGCACCGTTCGTCTTGTCGAATGAATAGAGTGCCGTTACCTGTCCGGCAGGCGTCATTTTGAAGATGGTGCCGTAGTTATTCGCGCCACCGTAGTAGGTCGTGCCGTAGAAATTGCCGTCGCTCGCGAGCAGCAATCCTGCCTCAGGACTGCCGCCAGTGGTGTAGTCAAAGTAATAGAGCGTTGCGATGTTGCCGCTCGTATCCGCTTTAAAAATCGTGCCGTAGCCGGTGCCATCAGTTCCGCCTTCGGTTGTTCCGTAAAAATAGCCGTCCGCACCGAGAATGAGTTTCCCGCCAATGGGATAGCTGCCGTTTGGCGAGGAAAACGAATTGAGTGGGACGACGGATTCCGCCTTGGCCACAAAGCCGATTGATAGAAAGAACAAAAGGCAAAACGCGAGTTGCGTGAACGCAGCAAGACGAAGTCTCTTGGATGAGAAATGCATGAGGATTTTTCCCGGGAACGTGATTTTTGGCCCTAAAAAGTTGCTACGTCGTAGCGAACGCTTCGTTTATAGTCAATATAATAATTCGAAATGGCAATAATCGTCCATTTTGTCTCCAACCCTGTTTTCCACGCCCTCCGTTGATGCGCAGCCGCTAGTTTTTGTAGCGCCGGATTTCCGTCAACTGGCTGTTGTTATCCTGATGAAACATGAAAAACCCGCTCGGATCCGGGAACACCGGATCGGGCAGTGCATCGGAGTCCGTCACCGCGACGTCCGTCGTCTTTAAAACGCCATTTGCAAAAAAGAATTTCCGTAAAAACGTGTTCGCGCTGCTGTCGATCATTTTCAGGATCACCGCGCTCGCCGTGACGCGATACACTTGGGGCGTGTCATTGAAATCCGCTACCTGGAACTCCGTGGAGAGCCGCTGTTTGCCGGATGCCAGCAGCCACAGCAGCCGATAGCCGGTGTTTTTTCCGCCCTGGCTGTAAAGCACGATCGTCGCCGAGTCGCCCGCAGTGTCGTTACCAAAATTCGCCGCGTAACTGTAATCCGAAGCGAAGCTCGCCGGCGTGACGCTGAAAGCCCATTTGAGCGTTTGTGCGCCCGCGGTGCGCCCCAGGCAGGCGAGGAATATGGCGACCAGGAAAAAACAACGAGTTTTCATATTTCTAATTTTTATAAGCCGACGAAGTTATCGCGTGTGCGCCTTTTCGCAACCGGTTTTCGATAAATCGCAGGCCGATGTCGCTGCAATTCGTCCCGATCTACTTTCCTGGTGGTGGCAGGAAATTGAAGCTGTCGCCGATCTGATGGGAGTCGTAGTCGGTTTTGTCCACCCAGACGGTGTAGGTTTTTCTGTCGGTGTCGCTGTAAACCTCGAAGGTGTATTCGCCATCGAGATTGCGCTCGCGCAGTCCGCCTTTGCCGATGGTGACCTGTTCCTCGGGCTGCGGGGTAAAGTGTTTGGCGGTGATTTTGCCGGTGATGCGTTTGCCGGTGACCTGGCTGGACATGCTGATGATGCCATAGATGAGGAAGCCGAGGACGAACACTGCGGCAATGACCGCAATGGCGATGTCGCGCGCGGTGGTGCTTTTGACAACGACGGGCATCCGCTACGGGATTTCGACGGTGACGGTGCCGCCGGCTTCCACGGGCACCTCGACGTGACGGCGGACGAGCGAGCGCTCCCAGACGTAGCGTTTTAACAAAACCTTCAGCGTGGCTGTCAACGGCACGGCGAGCAGCGCTCCGAGCGGGCCGCCGATGAGCAAGCTCCAGCCGATGACGGAGAGGATGATGGTGACGGGATGCAGTCCGACGGATTTCCCGACGATGCGTGGCGCGATGAAGAGGCCGTCGAGATTTGAGACGACGACGAAGATGATGGTGACGATGAGCGGGTGCGTCCATTCGTGCGGCCAATGGAACGCCGCGATGAGCACAGCGGGTATCCAGCAAATAAAGATGCCGATGTATGGGATGAGCTGGAGGATGGCGACCATCAGGCCAATGACCGGAGCGAACGGCAGCCCCAGGATGGAGAGCGCGATACCGATCATGATACCGTCGATGGTGGTGACGAGGATTTGCCCGCGAAAAAACGCGATGAGATAGGAGTTGATCTCCGTGAGGCAGGAGACAACTTCGTCCTTAAACGCGGAGGAGCGCAGCGGAAGGTAGTCGGACCATTGTTTCGAAATGGCGGCGGCGTCTTTTAAAAAGAAGAACAAATAGATCGGCACAACGACAAGTCCGATGAGGAAGCCGAACGCGCCGAGCACACCCTCGAGTCCGCCGCGAAGCCACGACCAGATTTTCGCCGGAATCTCCGGCAATTGCTGCTGCACCCATTCACCGGCTTGCTGCAGGCCTTGCTGGACGTATTGGTTTTCTGCGTAGCGCTCCTGGAAACGCGCGATGAAGTTCTGCACCAGCTGGCGTGCAGTCGCGACAAGATTCGGCACCTGCCCGGCGAACTCGAGACTCTCACGATAAATCTGCGGGATGATCCATAGCAAAAGCGCGGTCATCGGCAAGAAAACGAGCGCAAACACGTAAAACACCGCTTTCATCCGTGATACACCGAGCCGGCAGATGCGGTCGACGACCGGATCGAGCAAATACGCCAGCACCGCGGATATCGCAACCGGCAGCAGCAGCGGCTGCAGGTAACCGAGCGCGTGGCCGATCACGACCATGAGATAGACAAACAGGCGCGCGATCGCGAACAGCGACAGCGCCGTGAGCGCAGCCCACATCATGCGCTGTTGCCACGGAGTTGGAGGAATAAGACCGGCGGGCCAGCTCGCCATTTTACATGTGCTGAATGATGTTCTCGCCGAACTCGGAGCACTTGATTTCGGTCGCGCCGTCCATGAGGCGTGCAAAATCGTAGGTGACGCGCTTGCTGCCGATCGCGCCGTTGAGGCCTTTCAAAATCAAATCGGCGGCTTCGATCCAGCCCATGTAGCGAAGCATCATTTCGCCGCTGAGCACGACCGAGCCGGGATTGACAACGTCTTTATTAGCGTATTTCGGCGCGGTGCCGTGCGTGGCTTCGAAAATGGCGTGACCGCTGATGTAGTTGATGTTTCCGCCGGGCGCGATGCCGATGCCGCCAACCTGCGCGGCGAGCGCGTCGCTGAGGTAGTCGCCGTTTAAATTGAGCGTCGCGATTACGTCGAAATCGCCGGGACGCGTGAGCACCTGCTGGAGCGTGATATCGGCAATCGCGTCTTTGATGACGATGCCGTTCGGCAATTTGCACCACGGTCCGCCATCGATCTCGACCGCGCCGAACTCGCTTTTCGCCAGCTCGTAGCCCCAATCGCGAAACGCGCCTTCGGTGTATTTCATGATGTTGCCCTTGTGGACGAACGTCACCGATTTTTTGCCCTGGTCGATTGCGTATTGAATCGCTGCGCGAACGAGACGTTGCGTGCCGGGCTTGGACACCGGCTTGATACCAATGCCGACGGATGAAATTTCATCAGCGCCAAAACGGATTTTTTTAAATTCTTTCGGAAAGTTTTCTTTTAAGAATTCGATCGTCTTCAGCGCCGGTTCAGTGCCTGCCTGAAAGTCGATGCCCGCATAAATGTCTTCCGTGTTCTCGCGGAAAATAACCATGTCCACTTTCTCCGGATGTTTAACCGGCGATGGAACTCCGCTAAAATACTGCACAGGTCGCAAACAAACGTAGAGATCGAGCAGTTGGCGCAGCGCGACGTTGAGCGAACGAATGCCTCCGCCGACCGGCGTAGTCAGCGGGCCTTTGATGCCGACGAGATAATCCTTGAACGCCTCGACTGTGTCGTCCGGCAGCCAGTTGTCGAATTTGTTTTTCGCCAGCTCGCCTGCGAAGACTTCAAACCACGCGATCTTTCGCGAGCCGCCGTAAGCCTTCTCCACTGATGCGTTAAATACGCGTTCGCTCGCAGCCCAGATGTCCGGCCCCGTGCCATCGCCGCGGATGAAAGGAACAATCGGGTTCGCCGGCACGTTGAGCTTGCCGTTGCTGATGGAAATGCGTTCGCCTGCGGGCGGTGTGATGTCTTTGTAAGCCATGGTGAAAAGCGGCCATTAGAGCAAAACCGAAACCGGCGGTCTAATGCTTTTGCGCGCGAACGCGGCTCAGAGCCTGCGAAAGGTCACCTTGATTTCCGGATTCTCGATTTCAACCGACCAGCCATTCAGCTTTGCGAACTCCTGGATGGCGGAAATAAAATGCGCCTTTTCCTCGTGAAGATATGGCCATAACACAATCAGATCCCTCTCCCGCACGACAAACTTGTCATTGCCGTTGAGTCCGGTGTTAATCTTGCCGATGAGTGAATTGATACCATCGGCGCGCGAACTCATGTGCAGTGACCTTCGACCCGCAACCCGACAATGTCCACGTAAAAAGCAAAAACGGCCGCAATACGCGACCGTTTCACTTTTTTAACTAATTGAGTTAGTGCTGCCGGCGTTTTACGTGAAGCTGCGCGAGCGATTTTTGCAGCGTGGCTTGCACGGCAGCCACTTCCTCGTGGCCGATGTTCGGATGCTTCATCGCTTCCTCGGCACGGCGAATCGCTTCCTGCGCGGCGGCCTCGTCGATCGCCTTTTCCTCGATCGCCATGTCGGTAAGCACGGAAACGCGCTCCTGCGTGACTTCGACAAAACCTTCACCGACCGCGAGGTAAATGTTCTGGCCGTTTTTGGTCACTTTCAGCTCGCCTGGTTTGATCGCGGTGAGCAGCGGAATGTGTCGCGGCAAAATGCCGAGCTCGCCCTCGATGCCGGGCACGACAACCATCTCGACGTCGTCGGAATAAACCTTGGCGTCGGGCGTGGTGATCTCGAGTTTCAGCGTGGCCATTAGCCTTTGATCTGGTCGATGCCGCCCTTCATGTAGAAATTCTGCTCGGACACATCGTCGTGTTTGCCCTCGAGGATTTCTTTGAAGCCGCGGACGGTTTCCGGAATCGAAACGTATTGGCCGGGGGTGCCGGTGAAGACTTCGGCGACGTGGAACGGCTGCGAAAGGAAGCGCTGGATTTTGCGGGCGCGGAACACGGTGACTTTGTCATCAGGCGAAAGCTCGTCCATGCCGAGAATCGCGATGATGTCTTGCAGGTCTTTGTATTTTTGCAACACGCGCTGCACACCACGCGCGACGGCGTAATGCTCTTCGCCGACGATTTCAGGCGCGAGCGCTTTCGACGTGGACGCGAGCGGATCGACCGCTGGATAAATGCCGAGTTCCGCGATCGAACGCTCGAGGACGATGGTCGAGTCAAGGTGCGCGAATGTGTTCGCCGGTGCCGGGTCGGTCAAGTCGTCCGCAGGCACATAAACGGCCTGGAAGCTTGTGACAGAGCCCTTCGTCGTCGAAGTGATACGTTCCTGCAAGTCGCCCATTTCTGCGGCGAGCGTCGGCTGATAACCGACCGCGCTAGGCGTGCGGCCGAGCAGCGCGGAGACTTCCGAGCCGGCCTGCGAGAAACGGAAAATGTTGTCGATGAAAAGGAGCACGTCCTGGTTTTTTTCGTCGCGGAAATATTCCGCCATCGACAGCGCCGACAACGCGACGCGCAGACGAGCGCCGGGCGGCTCGTTCATCTGGCCGTAAACGAGCGCGACTTTCGATTTCGACAAATCCTTTTGATCGATGACACCCGCTTCGCTCATTTCAGCGTAAAGATCGTTGCCCTCGCGGGTGCGCTCACCGACGCCAGCGAACAGCGAGAAGCCGCCGTGGCCTTTCGCAATGTTGTTGATGAGTTCCATGATGACGACGGTTTTGCCGACGCCCGCACCACCGAACGCACCGACTTTGCCGCCTTTGGTAAAAGGGCAAATCAGATCGATGACTTTGATGCCGGTTTCGAGAATGTTGGCCTTCGTGTCTTGATCGATCAGCGCTGGTGCTTTGCGGTGAATCGGGTAGCGCTTCGTGTAATTGACCGGACCGCGCTCGTCCACCGGATCGCCCGTGACGTTAAACACGCGACCGAGCACGCCTTCGCCGACAGGCACCGAGATCGGCGCAGCGGTGTTGGTCACTGGCATTCCGCGTTTGAGTCCTTCAGTCGACGACATCGCAATCGTGCGCACCCAATTTTCGCCGAGGTGCTGCTGGACTTCGAGCGTCAGCTTGGTCGGGTTGCCCGATACTTCGTATTCAATTTCGACCGCATCGTAGATTCTCGGCAACTCGGTGCCGGTAAAGTCGACGTCGACAACGGGGCCGATGACCTGGACGATGGTTCCTTGATTTTTGGTTGCAGTTGCAGTTGGCATAACTTTGTTTTAACCCAGCGCCATTTGTGCGGTGGTGATTTCGAGCAGTTCCGTAGTGATCGCCGCCTGGCGAATTTTGTTGTATTCGAGGGTGAGATCTTTGATGAGTTGCTTCGCGTTGTCCGTCGCATTTTTCATCGCGACCATTCGCGCGCTGTGCTCGGACGCGCGTGAGTCGAGGATCATCTGGAAAACCTGGAAATGGACGTAGTGCGGCAGGATTCCGCTGAGAACGTCGAGCGCATTTGGTTCGAAAATGTATTCCGTCGAGCCCTCGCCCGCGACCGCTGCGGCTTCCTCTTTCGAGCCGATTTCCGACGGATGAATTGGCAGCAAAGTTTTAACGGTTGGCTTTTGCGTTAGTGTGTTAACAAAATGCGTGTAAAGCACGCTGACTTTGTCCACTTCGCGCGAGATGAATTTCTCGATGACGAATTTTGAAATCGGTTTTGTGTCGAGCAAGCCGGGCGAATCTTTCACTTCGAAATCGGCGAGCAACTGCCGTTTTGTGCGCGCGATGAATTGCACGCCCTTCCGTCCGGCCCCGACGAAAACCGTTTTTTCGGAATCGAACTGGTTTACTTCACGAAGCAAGTTTGTGTTCAGCGCGCCGCAAAGGCCTTTGTCGGTGCTGACGATGAGCACGAGCTCTTTTTTAACCGGACGCACTTCCAGAAATTCACTCAGCGCCGGATCGGTGCGGCCGCTCAAAGACACGAGCACTTTGTTCATCAAATCGGCATACGGCCGGCCCGCAAGCGCGGCGGATTGTGCCTTGCGCATTTTCGCGGCGGCAACCATCTGCATCGCCTTGGTGATCTGCGCCGTGTTTTTGATCGACTTGATCCGGCGGCGAATGTCTCGTGTGTTTGCAGCCATTTGTTAAACGCTCGTCAAATTCGGGTTTTGCTTAGCGCCAGGTCGATTTAAATTCGTCCACCGTCGATTTTAGAGATGCGGCGAGAGTGTCGTCGATCGCTTTTTTCTCTCGAATGATTGCCAGCACAGCCTCTTTGCGTGTGGTCAAGAAGTCGGTGAGCTTGCTTTGGAATTCTTTCACGCGATCCACCGGCACTTCGTCGAAGTAGCCGTTCTGCATCGCCCAAAGGACCGCGACCTGCACTTCAACCGCAATCGGGTTGTATTGAATCTGTTTGAACAACTCGACGATGCGTTGACCGCGATCGAGCTGCGCTTTTGTCTTCGCATCGAGATCGCTGCCGAACTGCGCGAATGCGGCGAGTTCGCGGAACTGCGCGAGGTCGCCTTTGATTTTACCGGCGACTTGCTTCATCGCTTTGATTTGCGCGGCGGAACCGACGCGGCTGACCGAAAGACCGACCGAAATCGCTGGACGGACGCCTTGGTAAAACAAGTCGGTTTCGAGATAAATCTGGCCGTCGGTGATCGAAATCACATTCGTCGGAATGTAGGCCGACACGTCGCCGGCTTGCGTTTCAATGATCGGCAGCGCTGTTAACGATCCGTTGCCGTTCTGTTCGTTCACGCGAGCGCTGCGCTCGAGCAAACGCGAATGCAAATAAAACACGTCGCCCGGATACGCTTCGCGGCCCGACGGGCGTTTGAGCACAAGCGAAACCTGACGATATGCGACCGCGTGCTTCGACAAATCATCGTAAACGATAAGCGCGTCCATGCCGTTATCCATGAACCATTCGCCCATCGCCGCGCCCGCAAACGGCGCGAGATATTGGTTTGTCGCACTGTCGGATGCCGGCGCTGAAATGATGATCGTGTAAGGCATCGCGCCCGCTTCCTCGAGCACTGCGATGCTGCGCGCGATGTTGGAATTTTTCTGTCCGACACCAACGTAAATGCAATAGAGCGGACGGAAATCGGGCTTGCCTTCGTTCGCTTTGTTAATGCGCGCCTGGTTGATGATCGTATCGATCGCGATCGTCGTTTTGCCCGTTGCGCGGTCGCCGATGATCAGTTCGCGCTGACCGCGGCCAATTGGAATCATCGCATCCACCGACATGATGCCGGTCTGCACCGGTTGGCTAACCGATTTACGCTTAATGATGCCGGGCGCAATTTTTTCAATCGGATAGCTCTTGTCGCTTTTCACTGGTCCTTTGCCATCGATTGGCTGGCCAAGCGTGTTAACAACACGGCCGAGCAGGCCTTTGCCCACGGGCACGGAAAGCAGACGACCGGTCGTTTTCACTTCGGTGCCTTCTTTCACCTCGGTAAAATCGCCGAGCAAAATGCAGCCGACTTCGGTCTCCTCGAGGTTCAGCGCGAGGCCGTAAAGTCCGCCGGGAAACTCGACCATCTCATTGAGCATGACGTCGCTCAAACCTTCGATTTTTGCGACGCCGTCACCGGCTTCGCGGACGATGCCGGTGTTCGATTTTGTTGTCGTCGTTTTCAGTCCGGCGATTTGCGTTTCGAGTTCTTGGAGAATAGTGCTCATGGCGTTTTGGTTGAGTTAAAAAAATTAAACTGTGGTGAGTTCCTGTTCGAGGCGGTTGATGCGGCCTTGCACACTGCCGTCCCAGACATCGCTGCCGATGCGGATGCGCAGCCCGCCGATCAAGGTCGGGTTGACTTTGAAATCAGTAGTTAAATCGCTGCCGTATTTCGTTTTCAAATCGTTAACCACGCGGCTGCTCGTGTCGGAATTGAGCGGCACCGCGCTTTCAATCAACGCGTGATGCTTCTCCGTTTCGAGACGAATGAGACGCTGGTAATTTTTCAAAATATCGAGGTAATGCCGTGGTTTGGTAGCGACAATTTGTTGCACAAGGATGCGCACTTTATTTGGGTCGAGCTTGCCATCGACAAAGCTGGCCTTGAGCACCTCTTTCGTGATTTTGCGAACTTCCTTGTTCAATTTCATGGCGTTTAAACGGCAACTTGCTGCGCGGTTTCCTCCGAGATGCGGCGCTGGTCGTCATCGGTCAGAACTTTGCCCGTGACTTTCGACGTCGTGTCGAGAACGAGACGTCCGACTTCGCGTTTCAATTCCGAAAGCATTCGGTCGTGCTCGAGCTCCGTGGCTTCACGCGCTTTTGCGATGATCCCCTCGGCTTCCGAGATTGCCTGCTGCGTGCGCCGTTCGGCGACTGCGCTTGCGCTTGCGCGCGCTTCATCAATCATCCGCTGCGCCTCGGTATTCGCCTTGTCCAAAATTTCCTGGTAACGCTTCTCGGCCTCGGCGAGCTCGCGCTTGATTTTTTCCGCATTCGCGAGTCCTTCCGCGATGCGCTGGCGGCGTTCCTCGAGAATGGTAACGATCGGTTTATAAGCGAATTTCTGCAGCAGAAACGCGACGATCGCGAAGCTAATGCATTGCGAAAGAAACAGCGGCCATTCGAAGCCGAACGCCTGCGCCGTTTCCTTGGCGGAATCGACAATGCCGCCGCCGGCCTGTGCGAGGAAGAAAATCGAAATCATTTTTAAAAAAAATCAAAAGTGGCAGGAAGCGCGGGACCGTCGCCGGCCCCGCGCTTGCAATTAATGAGCGAGGTAGATCGCGAAGAAGACAATGCCTTCCGCGAACGCCGTGCTGAGAATCGCCTGCACGAGGATCTGCGTGGCAGCCCCCGGGTTGCGACCCACTGCTTCGGACGCTTTCATGCCGATAAAACCCACGCCGAGCGCAGCGCCGAGCGCCGCGAGACCGATGTGAATGTTACCGCCGATTTCTGCTAGTAATGGTGCCATATGTTTGTTTGTTGTTGATCCGCCGGTCGTCGCTGACTTTGCACGATCCGACCGGCGAAAGTTTCTAAATCAGTGGTGCCCTTTTTCTTCGTGTTGACAAATCAGGAGGGTAAAAACAGCCGTTAGCAGCATGAAGACAAGCGCCTGCACGATGCCGACGAGCAATTCCAGAAAATAAAACGGAATCGGGATCAGCGGCGAAGTCACCATGCGCAGCCATGGCGGGTTTTGGATGAGTGTCGCCATTGCCTCGAGCATGTTTTCGCCGGCGTAGACATTGCCGAAAAGCCGGAAGCTTAGCGAAACAGGACGGAATAAAATCGAGACGACTTCGAGCACGCCGACGATGAGAAAGACGACGATCATCAGCACCTTGAGCAGACCGGTCGTGTTGCCTTTCGGTCCGAAAATGTGAAGGATAAATCCGCCTGGGCCATTCTCTTGTAACGCCCATACAATCCAGCACGCGAAGAAAATAATCGCCATCGCGAACGTCATGTTCAGATCAGCGTTCACACCGCGAAGCAGCGGCTTGTCCACATGCGCAATGCTCAACGAACCTTCACCCGGCCCCCAGCCGAGGGTGCCGACACCAGGAATGAGGCCGAACCAGTTTGTAAACAGAATGAAAATGAAGATCGTGGCAAAAAACCAAAACGTCTTCCGCACGAGATGATGCCCGATCACTCCTTCGAGAAACGTATAAAGCCCCTCGACGAGCCATTCCCAAAAATTCTGCGCACCTTCCGGCACGTCCTGGATGTTGCGCGTCGCAATACGCGCGAAAATGATAATGCCAAGAGCCACAATCCACGTCACGACCATCGAATTTGTAATCGCAAAACCATGGCCAAATTCGACGAGCTTCACCGCATGGAGCGAAATCCCGTGCTCCGCTTTTTCGGCCTGTTCCCCGGCTTCCGCCGCGGACGAAATCGCGGGCAGCGCAAAACAGATGGCCGATGCCATAAGTGGCATCACGAGACGACGAAGCTGTTTGAAAGTAATGATCATCACCAAAAAGCTCAGTGTTTTTGAACTACGCGCAAAAGGGGATTCGCGACCGTGTAAAAGCTGAGGGCGGAAATAAAAAACCACAAGCCAAAGTTACGCAAGCACTATTTGTGAAAAATTTCACAAACTTTGCTCTGTTAAATACGCGCTTACGGATTGTTTTCAGGCGCTTCGGTAGCCGCAATCGGTGTCGCGTGCAGGATCGGCTCGTTGTCGTCGGCAAAACTATCCGTATACAATTTTCCATCAATCACCGCGCTGCTCGCGTCCGTGCGGCCGTAGGTTGATTTTTGGTTCGCTGTTTGTCCTCCTTCGTTTGCGACGTAGAAACCGTTGCCATTTGGCACAACGGCGATTTCGGCGAGCGCGCCGGTGCGATTGTTACCAAATGGCGCAAGCTCCAGTTCTTCCCATGGCACCGTGAGCGTGCCGATGACGCGCATATTGAGATCGAGAATGGAAATTTCGCGCGCGACGTTTCGTGTGACAAAGGCGCGGTTACCGTCGAACGCGATCGCCATCGGCGATTTGATTTCCGCCGAAGTCAAATTCGCGCCGCTGCGGTCCACGCGAAAAATTTTGTCGGCTTCTACATCGGCGATCCAGATGCGGCCTTTCGGGTCGACCGCGACACCACGCGGACTCATCGCATGCGGAATCGCGAGTTGACCGTCGCCATTGAAACCGGACGGCACCGCACCGGTGATCGTCGCGCCGCGGGTTTGCAAAACAAAACGTTTCAACGTGTGTGCATCGCGCTCCGTCGCATAAACCACGAGACTCCCCGCTTCGCGCGTCACCGCGACGCCGTCGCAAACCTGCATCTGAATCGTGCACTCGTTCAGACGCAAATCGGCGTCATAAATTTCAATCGTCGCGCCGCATGCGAGATAAACGCGGCCTTCTTCATCCACGGAAATCGCTTTCGCACGAAGATTCGGCAACACCGCCACGGTCGCATTTTCATAATCTGCAATGCGCAAATCGATTTTACGCACTTCTCCCGATCCGTTAAAACTTTGGTGGTAAGCCGCGTAGAGAAAATGGCCGTCCGCCGAGAGCGCCAACCCGCGATTGTGCCGCGGAAAAACACGTTGCGAGCGGCCAAACGCAGCCTGGCTGTTATCGATGAGATATTGCACCGACCATTTGTAAGCCTCGGCGGCGGATAAATGCGCGACCGCGAGCAAACCGAGCAAAAGCACGGCGCGACGCGGAAAAACGAAGTGAGCTGGGGACATTGCGTTCGGGGCGATCGCGAATGCGATTGCTGTGCGAGCGTGCAATTTCATGCGCGCTGTGTCAACGCTCACCCCAGCCCGAGGCGGCGCAATGCGAGTGTGGGATCGGCTTTGAGCGCGGCGAATGGCGGACGCACACGGCCGCAACGGACGAGCAGGTGCTTGAGTTCACGCGTGGTTACAGCGATGGAAAATTTCGTGGTAACGACTTCACGCGCTTTTTTGCCGAGGCGCAATGCTAGTTCGCGGTCGCTCAACAACGTGTGTAACGCGTCGGCAAAGGCGGCGACGTCGTTTTCTTTAACGAGCATGCCGGTTTCATTTTCCAAAACCATTTCCGGCACGCCTGCCAAGCGCATTGAAACGACGGGCAGGCCGCATGCCATGGCTTCCATGATTACGGTCGGTAAATTATCCATTCCCCCGTCTTTCTCGCGCGCACAGGCCAACGCGAATACGCGCGCACCACGCAGAAAGCGCATCACCTCGTCCTCGCTGCGCGCGCCTTCGAGCGCGACGACTTGATCGAGTTCGAGTCGTGCGATTTGGTCAACGAGCGACTGCTCAAGCGGGCCGTCTCCGATAATGCGGCAGTAATAAGAATCGCCGCGTTCGCGCAACCCCGCACACGCATCGACCAGCATCGGAAATCCTTTTTTCTCGATGAGCCGTCCGACCGATACGATTTTCGGAATACCTTCCTCGATGATGTTCGCCGGCACGAATTTCTCGACGTGAATGCCGTTGTAAACGCGATGGATCTTGCGCGCGTGGCGCGGGAATTTTTTGCGCAGCATATCGCGCGAGTAGTTGGCGACGGTCACGACTAAGCGCGCCTCGCGAACGATATCGTCGAGTGAAACGGGAAAGTCTGTCTCGACGAAAATGTCGTTCGCGTGACCCGTGAACGAGTAGCCGATGCCCCAGAATTTTTTCAGCCAATATGCCGTGCGCGCTGCGATGCCGGCGAAATGCACATGCACGTGCCGAATGCCGCGCCGCTTGAGTTCCAACCCGAGCCAGGCCGCTTCGTAGAGGCGCGTTTTGTCGCCGCGGTCGCCCCACGTGTTAAATACCTCCCAAATCTTCGACGAGATTTTGTGCTCCGCCCGCAACGCGCGCACCTGCTTCGTCAGCTCGTCGCCTTGCGGCAAATACGTGACACTTTGCGCGAGCTCGCCCGATGCGGATGTCATCTCTTCGCCTAGCCGGATGGAAAAAACCGCTGGAGCCATTTTCTGCCGGCGCATTTCTTCCACTTCGCGGGTGCAGAATGTTTGTGTAAATGATGGAAAACGCTCGAATAAGTAGGCGAAGGAGGATGATTGCTGATTGCTGATTGCTGATTGCTGATTGTCCTTCGCTGCGCCGTCAGTTTGGCTCCGGTCAATTGGCAATTCGCAATCTGCTATTGGCAATTTTCCCATCGCCACCGCCTCGTCGTAATAACTCTCCAGCTTCCTGATCTGCGTCTCGTGCTCAAAATTCTCCCCAACCGCTTCGCTTGCCGCGCGACCCAATGCAAAGAGCCGCTCGGGCGATGACGTCAGCTCGATCATCGCGTTAAAAAGCGCTTCGTCGTCGCGCTCCGGCACGAGCAATCCGGTGCGTCCGTTTTCCACAGCCTCGGGAATGCCGCCGTGCAAAGTCGCCAGCACGGGCAGGCCCGTGGACATCGCCTCAAGCATCGAGTTTGGCACGCCTTCCTGGTTTTGATCCTCGGTGATTTCGCTCGGATGCACGAAGACGTGCGACTGGGCGTAAAGCTCACACAGTTCCGTCTGCCCGAGAAATCCGCGCAGCGTCACCGCGCCGGTGAGGCCGAGTTCCCAGATGAATTGTTCCAGCTCTTTGCGCATTGGCCCCTCGCCCGCGATGCTGAAATGCGCCTCGGGAAAACGCTTGCGGAATTGCGCGAATGCCCGAAGCGCCGTGCGCAATCCTTTTTTCGGAATCAACCGGCATGCCTGCACGAAACGCCATGCGCGATTCGCGGGAGCGGTGCGCGTTTTAAAAGGAAAATCCTCGAGCGGAATGCCGGTGCGATTGATCCGGATTTTATCCGGCGGACAACCGAGCGCGATTAGCCGGTCGCGCAGCGAAAACGAACGCGCGAGCACCAGCGGCGTCACTTGCAGCAACTCGCGGAGTTGTGCCTCGTATTCCGGCTTGTCCGCGCGCGTCTGCACGTCCATGCCGTGGAAAGAGACGATGCACGGCTTTTCCCAGCCTTTGATGAATGGCAGCAGATGCACGCCGGTGTGACCGAAATAAATGTGCATCACGTCCGCGTCGCGCCGGCGAAAGATCTTCATCATCCCCTGGAATTCACCACGGTAATAGAGCGCCGGCAGCTTGCGCACGTGCTTGAGCCAAAAGCGCCGGATGAAATTCTTGCGCGGCTTGCGCGGCATCAGCTCGATGTCATCAAACGGAAACCTGTCCGCATTGATCCGCTCCTTAGTCACCACAAACGTCCTGTAACGCCGCAGCCCCGTTACCTGACGGTAAATGTGCAGCATCTCGGGTTTGAGGAAAGTCGTGCAGTAGCTCGCGACGATCGGTTTCGGCATGGGGAGGTGGACTGTGACGCAGCATGCGTCGCTTGCCAAGCAGTTCGACTACGGCGTCGTCACCCGGGCGCGCCAGAACCGCATTCCGCCGGGCTGCGACGTGCCGGAGATCGTCATGTTCTGCCAAATCGCACTCGCGGTTTGCGGCGTAGCCCAAGGCGACCACGTCGTCAGGTTTGTCGAGCTTTCGAGCACCAGCGGAACACCGAGCGGCGCGAGCAGATTCACCGTCGCGTTGCCTGCGGCGGGATCGACTGATTGCAGCCGTAGCGGCGGCAACTCGAGCGCGGCAGCGAGCCACTGCGGCTCATCCCACGGACTCAGCTCGTATTGAAAAAAACCGGGCAACCTGCGGCTCCACGCCTGCTCGTTGTGATTCGCGCCGCATTCTGGATGGAACAGCAGCTCCGTGTTTACCGCGTAGCCGAGTCGCAGATAGATATTGTAAAGGTTCATCGCATCATTCCAATACGTCGCCGAATCGCTTACCGATGCGGAATTTTCCGCCGACCCGATATCGAGATAGATCTGCAGCGGCAATTTCGGCGCGGTGGAAAGTGAGTTCGCCATATAATTTGGCGCAGCCCAGAGCGCCGGCGAAAAAATGCCGATGCGTCCGAACACGCCGCTCGATTCGCGTCCGATGTAAGCCGAGACAAGCCCGCCCATCGAAGAGCCGGCGATGATGTTGTTCTTCGGGTTCGCCGTTTGCCCCGGCTGGTTCAGCGTGCGGTAATTGTAATCGAGCGTCGGCAGCACGTTATCGCGCAGGAACTGATTGTATTTATCCGCGATGCCGCTGTAGCCCGAAACAATATCGCCCGGCGGCTCGTATTCCTTTAACCGATCGCTGCCGTAGTCGTTGCCATTATCGACCGCCACGATGATGGCTTCGCGCATCCGGCCTTGCGATGTCTCGTAGCTCGCGATGCGATCCGCATCCCACGTTCCAAAGGTGCCTCCGGGGAAAAAGACGTTCTGTCCGTCGTGGAAATAGACGACCGGATAGCGCTTCCACGTGTTGTTGTCGTAGCCGCGCGGCAGCCAGATGTGAATGTTGCGTCCCGGAATGCCCGTCACCGTCGAGCCCACCGCGCGATTCTCCACGCGCGGCGCGCTCACGGTGGCTGGCGGGCGATAGTTGAAAACCTGCCCGTCCTGAACCTGCAACACATCAAGCGGCGTGCGGTAATTGAAAGGCGCGGAGAGTCCTTGATACGGCATCGGCACTGATGGCGCGGCACCTTGCGCGGTATTCGAAGGCGGCGCTGGCGCATTGTCGTATTGGCTCTGATCGTTGTGAAAAACAAACTCGATCTCGTCGCCAGGCGCAGCGATCCCGCGAATCTCCCACACCTGCTCGCCCGCAATGCGCCCCGCACCGATCGGAATCATTGCGGCATCCGTCCATGAGCTGCCGGTGGTGTTATCGCGATAAAGGATAAATACCTTGCTCCAACTGCTCGTGTAGCGAATTCGCTTCGCCACATACGGCGGCCCGTCCGCCGTAGGCGCCGTCAGCGTCAACACGCTTGAAAGCGCCACACTCGTTCCGGAACAGTGGCCGACATTATCGCCCGGATGTTTTACAAACTGATACTGCAGCGTCGCACCGCTCTCGACAGCGATGTTGCCCCACCAGACATTGCCGCTGAACCACGCGAGCTTCACTCCCGGTGTCATCATTCCGCCCGAACTCAGGTCGCGATGAGTGCCGACAACAAACACTTCATTCCCAAAGCCGACATCGCTCACGATGTAAACCGGCACCACTGATTTCCCCGGATGCGCCGCGCGCGCGGCAAAAGCGGTCATGCACAAAACAAACAACACCGCAAAAGGTCGGGGGAGCATTCCTGCAATTCAGCGAAGAAGCAGCAAGCGTCAATGCCCGCCGCGCAAAACCGTTCAAGTTCTTCGCGTCAATCGTCGTTTTTTTCCATCCAGCCCAGCACCGACTCGACCTGTTCGCGCCCGGTGCGGATGAGAAAATCGGGCGTGCGGCCATAACTTTTCATCCCGAGCGTAAAATAGCCGGGTTCTGGATGGAGCAGCGTCTCGGGACTGTGACTGTTTCCGGAAAGATAATCGCTCTCGCTGTCGCCGAGCAGCGCGGCGGCGAGATTGTAAACGCTCTCCGTCGCGCAGCAGAGCCTGGTTTGCAGCTCGCGGGCGAGTTCCAGATCGGGACGAAAACCGACGGCGGCAATAATGCGGTCGACAGTGACCGTTTCGTTACTTGCAAAATCGCATAGTGTAATCGTGACGCCATCTTCATTTTGGTGAAGCGCAAGCACTGTGCTGTCGCGGCGAAAATCGATCTTCTCCGATTCGGCGAGATCATTCACTTCGGCGGCGAGTCGGTCGCGGATCGGAAGCGGGTCGTTTTCGATGCGACGGCACGGCGGCATCATGCCGCGCCGCGTTGCCCAGATGATTTCGGTATCAACTGCTTCTTCGCGCAATTTCGCGAGATCGCGAATCGCGGTGGCAGCGGAATGACCGGAACCAACGACGAGCACGCGGCGATCCTCGAATATCCAGCGCTGGCGGCCAAGAATATCAGCGACACCGTAAGTGATCAGCGGCTTGCAAGCAGCCTCGCCGATTGCCGGCATTCCACCGTCACCGAGATGATTTGGCGTCGAAAATGTGCCGGTGCAATCGAACACAGCATCTGCTTCCTCCGCCCATTCGCGACCGCCGCGGCGCAATAGCAAACGAAACGGCGTTTCCCTCCGCGAGGCTTCGTCCTTTTTTTCATGCTTCAAAACATCGCAACGTCCGATGGCAACGACCTCGGCATTAGTGTGGACGATTTCCTCGCCAAGCGTGTCGGCGAGCGGCGCGAGATATTGCGCGACGAATTCCGTGCCGGTCAGAATCGCGTCGGGATCCGGCAAAGCATGTCCGCGCTTTTTTAAGCGTTCGATGCCGCGAAGCGACACATTCATGCCAAACGGCGAAAACATGCGCACATGCCCCCAGCGCCGCACCGCGTCCCCTGCTTCGCCGCGCTCGAAGACGCTGACCCGATGACCGTGCGCCATGGCAGCAAGGGCCGCTTCGAGCCCGATCGGACCGGCTCCCACAATCGCGATGTGTTTGCGCAATTTCATCGGCAATACCTCAGCGCAAGTAGCGGCAATCTGATTTCGTCCAGCACAACTGGTGGAACCGTAGCGCAGAATTCGGATGAATGCACAGCGAACTTTCCGGCGGTTAGGTGCGTTTTTGCGAAAATGAGAAAGCCAGCCGCGTGCCGGAACACGAACTTTGGTTGACAGTAAATTATAAAAACTGTAATTGTCACTGCGATCCGCGCAATGGCGTGTGCCGCTGCGTAGAGTTTGAAGGCAAATCACAATGAACCACAAATATAGGGCAATATGCTGGCTGTGCCTGACGGTCATGACGACCGCCGGCCTGAAATACGTGCCAACGTATCTCATCGAGCAACGAAAACTCGATCAGCAAGATCGCATTCTCGATCTCAAGGAGCGCGTATATTTAAAGGCAAATGGAGTGCCGACGGTTTCCAATCCGGCGCCGGCTAATTACAAGCCAAACTCGCAGTTACTTTAAGCAGCCTGCGTGCCATCGTTTCACGGTTAACGATAAGTCGACCAAAATTCGTCATCGACGATTCCCGACAAATCCTCCGCTGTTTTCGCGGGAACTTTCGGCTGTGAATCAACGGTAAACGGTCCGTATGGATGCCCGAACGCATCCTTGCCATTCGTCCGATACGCGTCGGTGCTTGGATCGAGATATTTTTTCAAATCCTGAAACGTCGGATTGAAGCCCGGTTGCTTTTCTGTTTCCAAAGCATAGCGGTGTAGCGCCGCATCGAGCGTTTTCAAGTCGTGCAGCACATGTTGCGACTGCGCTTTGCGGTGATGAATGATGAAAACGGGAATGATAACTACGATCATCAGCGCGACGATGAGCAGGATGACGATGATTTCGATGAGGGTAAAGGCGCGGCGCCGGGGAGCAGACATCGCGCTTTATTCAGCAGGCTTGCACGCGGAGCGCAATGAAATTGCGCGCCAATCAATCCTCCGCCGCGTGCGGATGCGGATTGAGTCCTTTTTCCTTGAGGCTGTCCCGGATTTTTTCCAGCAATCGCTGCTTGGTTTCGGGATCCGGTGCGTGCGGGCGCAGGCTGAGGGCAAAAACCGAGTTTAACTTCCGGCATTCATTCACGAACTGCTCCGCTCGTTCGCCAAATTCGCGCCGCGCCGCGATGAACTCGTCCATCTCCTCCGCCTCAAGAGCCCCGACCACGTATAGTCGTGCTTTGTTTTCGAACTCCTCAAAATTCATGTTCTAATCCTTTTAGGGCTTCGGCGATTTTTTTAAGTCCAAGTTCAAGGCGGGTCTTTATGGTTCCCAATGGGATATTCGTATGAGCGGCGATTTCGCGCTGACTCATGCCTTTAAAAAATGCCAGCTCGATAGCCTGCTTTTGCGGCGGCGGCAGCGAATTCATGATTTTGAAAAGCAAATGCCGCGTGTCGGAAGCCTCGATGTCGTGGTCGGAAGTGTTGTGAACCCAAGCCTCCGGCTGCTGCTCGGTCTCGTGCTGGAGCCGCTCCTCGGCGCGCGCATACGCCTGGCGTTTGCGCAACCGATCGATCGAGCGCCGGCGCGTGAGTGTGACCATCCAGCCGAGCGGCTTGCCCTTTTTCGCGGAAAAATTGTGCGCCTGGTTCCATATCTCCATGTAGATTTCCTGTAGTAAATCGTCTGCCTCGGATTCGTTGTGAATGATCCGCATGATGAGCGCCTTCAAAATGCCGCTATAACGGTCGTATAACGCAGTGAGCGCTTGCGGCTTCCGCTTTTGAATTGCGGCCATGAGCTTTTCATCCGATGGCTCATCGGGCGATATTTCGGAAGCAGTCATTGTAGCGCCCTTCGCTATAACCAGCGATGCCTCACCATGTGAATCCTTTTTTGTCAGGCCCGACACAATGAGCCGCGCTCAGTGATGATGGAAATGGTGAAAACCCCCGGCGACGAAAACAGTTGGATACGGATAATACGGATACGGAGCGTAATAAACGCGCCTCGCGTAATACTCCGGCGTTGCGAGCAAATAATCGATAACCTCGGGGCTTACGCCGGCGTGGCGCAGTTGCACGACATCGCTGCTGCTGAGTCGATAAACCGGTGCAGTCGCATCGAGATAACGAATGATGAACTGCGGCGACAACCCGCGCTGCGAAAGCTCCACAATGTCATTCAGCGACAACCAATCGCCATGCAGCATTTTGTCCTCCACCATCGCCGAGACGCCGTGACGCTGCAGCGCGACGCGATCCCGTTCGCCAATGCCAGCGCACCCGGCGCAGAATAAAACGATTGCCGGAAAAAGAAAGCGCGCCCATTTCATCCGGAAACGTTACACGCTTCGTTCCGACATTTCAAACTAACCGGCCGCGCCGGTTAACGGAAACTAATTGCACTGAAAGGTGCCTGCAATGTGCCTTTCCCTATGCTGATCCTCCCTTTGTGAGCGCATTCTCCCACTCCTCGCGCGCCATTTCGCGCGGCGAACGCATTCTGTTTTGGTGCTTGTTCGCCGTGCTTGTGCTGCTGCGCATCCGATACGCCTACACCTATCGCATCGACTCCGACGAACCGCAGCATCTTCACATCGTCTGGGCTTGGACGGTCGGTCAGGTGCAATACCGCGACGTGTTCGACAACCACGCTCCGTTGTTCCACATCCTTTGTGTGCCGCTTTTGCGGCTTTTTGGCGAGCGACCGGACATCGTGATTCCGATGCGGCTCGCGATGCTTCCGCTGTTCGCGATCTGCCTGTGGTGCGTTTGCAAAATCGGCGCACGCTTGTATTCACCGCGTGTCGGGCTTTGGTCGGCAGTCATTGCAGGCTTCATGCCGCGTTTTTTTCAAACGTCGACGGAATATCGCACCGACGATTTGTGGGCCATGTTGTGGCTTGTTGCGGTCGCGATTTTAGTCACACAAAAACTCACGGCTAAACGCATCGCGAGCGCGGCATTTGTGCTCGGGTTGACATTTTCCGTCTCGATGAAAACGACGCTTTTGCTCGTGTCGCTGCTTGCCTCGGGTGCGGCTGTCGCCATTTTCGCGATGTGGAAGGAAGGTTTGCGTTTCGATCTGCGTCGCGTGCTGGTGGGCCTTGCAGCGACGAGCGCTATCCTCATTGTTCCAGCGATTTTGATCGCATTTTTCTGCTATAAAGACGCGTTGTCGGCCTGTTACTACTGCGTTATTCAGCATAATATCGTCCCGGGCCTCAAGCGTTGGTCGAATCTCAAGCTCCACAGCCTGCTTTTCGCAATCGAACTGCCGCTGGTGCTGAGCGCTGCGTATTTTCTTTTCCGCAAAAGCCGCGCGCCGTTCCCGATTCGCTTCGCACGCACGGTCACATTTTTGATTCCGCTGATTTATTACATCACGCTTTTCAGCTTTTGGCCGGACATCACGCGTGAAGATTATTTGCCATACTGCCCGCTCGCCGCACTCATTTTAGTGCCACCGCTCATCTTCATCGCAGACTGGCTCGCGCAGCGTTTCGCAAGGGCTCCGCTGCAGCAGATGATTCCATTCGCTGCCGCTGCGTTCGAAATGGCAATGATCATCGTCACAAACAAACCGTGGCACAATGATACACGACGTGATATCGTCATTTTTGCGGAAGCACTCCAGCTCACGCGTCCCGGCGAATACGTGATGGATGGAAAAGCGGGCGCGATTTTTCGACCGCGACCGTTTTACTACGCGCTCGAAACCATCACGCGCACGCGCATGAAAATGGGCCTGATTCCTGACAATATCGCAGAACGCCTCGTAGCGACGCACACCGCTATCGTCAGCACCGGCTCGTTCCTCGGCTGGGCGCGTTCATCGCAATTCGTGCGACAGAACTACCTCCCGGTCGGCACGCGTCCGGACAAATTTAACGTCCTCGGCAAAGTGATCCACGCATCGGACACGCCCGCGTGCGATGGCATTGGCTTCGACGTTGCGGTTCCAGAAAACTACGTCGTGCTCAATGACGGCGCGAAGTTTAGCGGCACGCTCGACGGGCAACCGCTCGACGGCCCGCGCCGGCTCGAAGCAGGTCATCATGAATTGCGAGGCGCGATTACCGGCAATGTCGACCTGTTCTGGAGCCGTGCTTGGGAAAACGGTTACGCGCCAAATCACGAGGCAGATCAATCCAGCCTCACCGCTAAGCACAAATCGAGATCGTCACACGATGTAAAAATTCCGTGGCTGCAACGCGTCATCGGTGCGTTAACGATGCGCTGATTACCCACAGCGGCCTCACTGTTGGCGAAATTCGCTTTTCGCGTGTGTTGCAAACGACTACTGGAGCAACCCGGCGTAGGAAAGTTCGCCGTCAATAATGCGGACGGCGGATGTGTAGGGGTGTTCCTCGGTTTTGGTGGTGTTGAAGATGTGGCGGACTTCGATGCCGCGAGCTTTGAGGTAATCGGATATGAGCGAGCGATGGCAGCGCCACCAGACGGCTTCGGCGCACATGATGGCGGTGCGCTGTTTTTTCGCGCAATCGAGCAGGCGCGCGATGCCGTCGTGAAATGGCTCGGTTTCCATGTAGTCGGCGTAACCGCGAAAGGCGGGATGATGCCATGCGGTGTTGCGCGAATCGGGTCGCGGCGAGCGGCGTCCGCCCAGCTCGGGGAAATGCGCGTAGTCGATGTGCTGCGCGGCGAGGCTCTCGCAGAGAGCGTCGCGGTTGAAGTGCGGAAAACGGCGTGAGCCGGGGAAGTGGCGGACGTCGCCGAGCAGTTCGATTTCGTGTGCGCGCAGCATCGCGATGAAGTCGTTGATCGGATGCGTAGAGTGGCCGATCGTCCAGATGCGCATTTTGCGGCTAGCCGATTTTTTTTTGAAAACGAAGCGCGCAGATGCAAAAAAGCGCAACGGCCATGAGCGCCAAAATTCCGAGCTCCGGCGCGAAATCGCCAAGGCTCGCGCCGCGCAAAATAATCGCGCGCATAAGCGAGATGAAATAGGTCGTCGGCAGCACGGCGCCGATCGCGTAGAAGACTGCGGGCATCGTTTCGCGCGGGAAGATGAAGCCGGAAAAGAAGACGCTCGGCATGATGAAGGTCATCGACATTTGCAGCGCTTGCATCTGGCTTTCGGCTTTGGTTGCAACGAGCAGCCCAAGGCTCAGCAGCGCGAATACGTAGATCAGCGTCGAGAGCATCATCACCGTCACGCTGCCGGCGATCGGCACATCGAAGACGAAACGCATGATCGAGAAAAGCAACACGGCCATTGTCATGCCGATGCAGAGATACGGCACGAGCTTTCCGAGCATGAGGCCCCATCGTGAAAGCGGGCTGGCGAGCAACTGCTCGAGCGTGCCGCGCTCGCGTTCGCGCACCACGGCCATCGCGGTCGCGAACGTCGTGCCGATTTGCAGCACCACGCCGATGACACCCGGCACGAAAAAGTTCGGGCTGCGCATCGTGGGGTTGTAAAGCATTTGCGGGCGGATCTCGACGGGGAAGCCGCGCCGGCCCGCTTCGCGCAGCAGGGTATTGGTCGATTGCAACAGCGCGACGGACATCGCGGTGTTTAGCGCTTGCAGCGCGGTCGTGGAATTCGAGCCATCGATGAGCACCTGCACGTGCGCAGTGCGGCCCGCGTGCAGTTCGCGTGTAAAATCGGGCGGAATTTGCATTCCGACATACGCGTGCCCTTTGCGAATCTCGGCGGAGAGTTCGGTGGCGCTGTGGACTTCGCCGATTTTGCGAAATGTTTGCGTGTTGATGAAGCGATCGACGAATTCGCGGCTCTCGACCGTGCGATCTTCGTCGAGCAGCACCATCGACATGTGTTTTACGTCATTATCCAATGCGTAACCAAACGCAATCATCTCGATGAGCGGCGGAAAGAGCATGAAAAAAAGCGTCATCGGGTCGCGCAACACGACGATGAATTCCTTGAACAGGATTGCGCCGAAGCCGCGGAAGGGATTGTTCATGCGTGCAGAAATCTAGATGAAAGCCCGGCGTTTGTCTTTTGAACAAATTCGCGCAACGCTCGTCGTAAGAAACAACTGGCCAAAGCGCCGGTGCAAACGCATAAAAACGCTTATGAAAATCGCTTCCTCGCTCGTCGTGTTGCTCTGCGCGTCGACCGTTTCACTCGCGCGCGACACCGCTTACCAGGCGCTCCGCGCCGTCGGCACCGAGCGGGGACAGGAGATTTTAAATCACGTCATCGAGGTGGACGGCCGCGCCGGCGCGCCACAGCCGAAAGCGTGGAGAATTGTCCTCGAGGACCAAGCCGCGCGCGGCGGAGTGCGCGAGCTGGAGGTGATCAACGGCAAGGTCGCTGCCGAGCGGACGCCGGTGAATGCCAATACTGGCGCTGTGAACGTGATGGATTTTCAAAAGTTGAATCTCGACTCGGCTGGCGCGTTCACGATTGCCGAGAAGGAAGCGAGCAAAGCGCACGTCGGTTTTGACAGCGCAGATTACACATTGCGCAGCGGCGACGAAGGACGTTCGCCGGTATGGGTCGTGCAATTGCTCGATCAATCCCATCACACAGTCGGCACGATGCACATCGCTGCGGACACGGGCGCGCTTGTGCGTAGCGACTTATATGGACGACAAGGCGGTGCGCCCGTCGTGCATGATATTGGCCCGGATGAGCATGTCGCCGCAGATACGACGATCGAAGATACGGGCGATACCGACGAGGATCATCCGCGCCTGCGCGTCGGTCATCGCATTAACAAAGCGCTGCATCAAGCGGGCGCGACGCTCGAAGAATTCTTCACCGGCAAACGCACGATCGACCGCAAGTATCGCGACGATCAGCAGGACGCGCGATAACTACGCGGCGTAATATTTCGGATACCGGTAATAGTAGTAATCCGGCATCTCGGTATCGACGCAGTTGAGCACGAGCCCGAGGATGTTCACCTGCCGCTGGTAAAGCGCATTCATGGAATTGCGCACCAGCCGCGCAGAGGTGAATTGCGCGCGGATGACCATCAATGTGCCGTCGAAGTTCGGCGAGATCGACGCAGTGTCGTCGGTCGCGAGAATTGGTGAGGTGTTGAAAATGACGAGATCGAAATTGCTTTTCCACTCGGCGAGCAGTTCGAGCAGTTTCGAGTCGAGCAACAACTCGCTCGATTGATTAGTCACCGGGCCGCGCGGGATGAGCGTGAGCGTCGGATACGCCGTGGTCTTCGCGACACTTTTCCACGGCATCTCATCACGTAAAATCGTCGAGAGACCAAACCGTCCATCGGTATCAAAAAGCGACGCCAAGTCACCGCGACGCAGGTCGGCATCGATGAGCAACACACGCGTTCCTGCAAGCGACATCGTGATGGCGAGATTGCTGGCGACCGTCGATTTACCTTCACCTGGAATCGAGCTGGTGATGAGCAGCGTTTTGAGTTCCGTCTGGTTCGGCAGGAAAATCAGCGATGAACGCAAGCTACGGAACGACTCCGCGTATGTATAACGCTCGTCTTCCTCTTGTAATAGAGGCAAACCGGATTCGATGCGGCTCGTGGTGACATCCGGGATTTGTCCGAGAATTGGCTCGGTGAACTGCTCGATGACCTCGGTCGTCGATGTGAAACGATCGTCCGCGCGATCCATTGCGACAAGCACGATCGCTCCTGCGCCGAGCCCGCAAAACAGGCCGATTAACAAGTGTAAGAACGCGCCGGGATTCACCTGCTCTGGCAAACTGGCGTGCTGCCAGATTTGCACATTGCCGGGATCGACTTCCTTGCCGATGCCGATTTCTTTGACGCTGGTGACCAGTTTTTCGTAAAGGCTTTTGCTGTTCGCGAGCGCATCTTTGAGATGCTGATATTCGGCGTCCTTAGTGCTCGCCTCCATCACCTTCTGGTTCCAGACGGCGATGCTCTTGTCCAGGCTCTCCATCTCGGCTTTAATCGCCACCACGCGCAATGAGGCGTTTTCCTTCGTTTGTTCCCTGATCGTCGCAAGCAACCGATCCAGGCTCGCGATATCCTCCTGGATTTCTTTGTATTTTGGATGCTCGGGCTTCCAAACTTTGCTGCGCTCGGCGAGTTCCGCTTTCTTTTGAATCAGCTCCTGCGATTTGAGCGCGTATTGCTGGTTGAATTCGTTCGCAACGGTCGATTCGGCTTCCGTCTTGCTGGTCGAGTCGCCGGAGGCAGGACGACTGAGCAACTGCTCGCTGCTCAGGTTTTCCAGCCGCTGCATTTCGGTAATGAGGTTCGCCTGTTTCGTTTTGAGATCGGAAAGATACTGCGATGACGTTCTCCCCTGCTCTTCCCAAAACGCCATGTTGTTTTGCTTGATGAACGCCTGCAGTTCGGCCTCGCGTTGATCGCACTCCTTGCCGAGCCGCGCGAGCTCGGTCGCGAATTGCGACTGCGTGCTTGTCATCGCATCATTCGCTTTTGTGCGTTTAATGTTGAGAAATTCCTCCATCACAGCGTCCACAAAACGTTGCGTATACTGCGCGCTTGCGCCACGGCCCGTGACGGTGATGATTGTCGTGCGCGGCTCGAGCGCGGGTATCACTTTGACTTTGCACGGCTGCAAGTTTGGCGCTTCGAGCGCGACCTTACGGCGCGCATTTTCGTAAACCTCCGGGTTTTCCAGCAGGTGAATCTGTGTGCCGTAAAAACCTTCCTCCTGCTCGCGATACTGCGCTCCTTCGGGAATCCTGATGCCGCCAGTGACCATGAGTAGACCGATGGATTCGAAAGTCGTCGATTGGGAAAAAATCACCCATCCCTGCCAGACAAGGCCCAAACCAATCGTGAGCATGAACAACCACCAGCGGCGTTTGATCAATCCGCGATAGCGGTAAAACTTCAGGCCAAACCGCGTGGTCCAATCACGCGACGGCGGCAGTGGGACAATCTCGGCATCCATATTTTAGAAATTGATGAGTTTCTGCGGGACGAAGATGTAGTCGCCGTCCTGCACTTCCACGTCGAGATCCGCCCGGCCTTTTTCGAGCACTGCGCCGACATCGATTTTTCGATTTTCCGTTTTCCCGTCGGGAAGTTTGCGCGTCAAACGCACACGAGCCTTGTCTGCAAATTGCGCGAAACCGCCAGCCTTCACGATGACTGTGCTAACCGTGAGTCTTTCGCCCGGATAGAAATCCTGTGGCGACGGCACGCGGACCAGGCCGGTCACATAAACTTTGCCTAACGAGCGTCGAACCTCGCGCTGGTCGATGCCGAGTTTTACCGTCGCTTTGTAATAATAACGCGACTCGAGCATATGCTTCGCATCCGCGGCCACCGCGTCGCAGGTGCGTCCGAGTGCGCGCACGCGACCGGCGTAAGGAATATCCAGCTCACCACTGTCGGTAACGCGCAATTTTACCGGCGGGTCGCGATCTTCCTGGATTGAAAATGTGACGATGTCGCCAACGCCTAGAGGCGTGCTCGGATCGGCTGCCACCCCCGCGC